>ENA-OQVM01000400-OQVM01000400.1-marine-metagenome-genome-assembly--contig:-NODE-400-length-69430-cov-26.378484_pt1 | contig 69430 bp, 70 predicted proteins | sample MGYA00237776_ERZ505498 | MGnify/ENA primary metagenome ERZ505498 (study PRJEB26159, sample SAMN06265151) | marine metagenome | isolation source: Helgoland LTER site | place: Germany:Helgoland, sampling... | reverse complement strand
GGGGCCTCATCTGCAGCAACTTTACTAGCTTCACCTGCAAAGATTTCATACAAGATGTAAGCCCAACCAAGCATACCGATAATGAATCCTAAAGTTGCACTGATATAACCAATTTCACCAGCATACCCACCTACGAGCATTACCACTGTACCAATCATTAAGCGCCAGAAGATACCTTGCGATACGTTAGTAATTGCGCGTAAAATTAAATAAAACTCTACCATCAATAATGGAACAGTAATTAACCAATCAATATAGCGGTATACTGTTGGTGACTCACCTGTTGATACCCATACATCGCGCATATAGAAGTAATGTACTGCTGCTACCAACGTTACCAAACCAGATACTGTTAGAGACGTTTTCCATTTTCCCTCAACTCTTGTAGTTTCAATAAAGAAAAATGCTGTCGCAGCTATAAGCGCCATAGAGATTAGCCAGAATGAAATTCCAACATAATCGTTAGGCGCAAGTGTTGCAGCATGTGCTGATGCTGGTAAAATACCCGCCACCATCGCTGCTAAGGCTGTTTTAAAGCCTTTTTTAGTTAAAGTCGTCATGTAATCCTCCACTATTTAGTATAATTAATGTTGAAATAGTTTTTTATTATACTGTTTCAACAAACTAAATTTTTTATATTTCTACTCAATTTTTGTTACTCGTAACTCAAATGTTTCAAGAAATTAGTGAATGTTTCAAGAAAAAAATGAAAAAAAATCACATAAAATTAAAAATATTGTTTTTTTTCAATGGCTTAAGAAAACAACACTGTATAAAAAATATATTTATATTGTATTTTTGACACTAAAAGTAGTGTTTTTCGACATTTTATAACTACTTATAGTGCCAATAACTAAAATTATTTAGAGTACGGTTTATTAAAAATACGTCTTTAAAACCCCTTTCAGGTAAACAAACCAGCTTTTTAATTTCATCTGATTTCTAAATTTACTTCTGATATATTGCAATTCAGATCGTATCAAAGATTTAGACGTCATTTGACTAACTTGCTTAGAATGCAATCTATTAACAACCAGAATATCATCTATAACATATGGCAAGCCATCGCGGTCAAAATATCTTTTATATAAATCAACATCCATTAAATAAATAAGTTCTTCATCAAAAGAAATATAATTTTCTCGTTTAATCGCAAGAACAGATGGGCTGCTTATGGTGTTTTTTCCAAATTGAATATTATCTTTATAGTCGGGATAAAATTTGCGAAATACTGATACTCCATCATTTGAATGTTGACAGCTAGAAACACACCAAGAAATTTTATTTTTACTAAAAGCATCGTGAATAATTGAAAGTGCATTGTTTGAAAAAAAATAGTCGTCTTGAAACATAATTTTTATTATATCACCGGAGGCTTTTTGCATTGCATAATTTGTATTTGCTGAAGCTTGTTTTTTTCCATTTTTATTTAAAAAATATTTTACATTTATTTTTTCTTTATATTTTTTGCAAAGTGTTTTTATTTTATCATCTTGTGACTGATCTGATATTATTACTTCAAAATTTTTATAATTCTGAGAAACAATATGATTAAGATTATGTTCTAAATATTTGTGTCCTTTACCACTCATTTCATAGCATGGGATGCATATACTTATATAAACTTCATTCATGAATATCTCATTTTTATTATTAGTTAAATATCATTTTATATATAATTAGCTTTTGAAAAGCATTAACAATATCTATATGTAAAGATATGACAAATTTTACTTATAAGAACGATTTACCCACCAATTTAGAACTTGGGCCTGTTGTTGCTGTTGATACAGAGACTATGGGCTTAAATCCAATACGCGATAGATTGTGTGTAATTCAATTCTCCTCTGGAGATGGTCATGCTCATATTGTTCAAATAGAACAAAATGCAAATAAATCGCCAAATATATGTAAAATTTTATCAGACCAAAATAAAATTAAGCTTTTTCATTTTGCTCGCTTCGATATCGCTATACTCAAACATCACTTTAAAATTGATACATCACCAATTTATTGCACAAAAATTGCATCAAAATTAGTCAGAACATACACAGACAAGCATGGCTTAAAAAACTTACTTCGTGAAATGTTATCAGTTGATATATCAAAACAACAACAATCTTCTGATTGGGGCGCACCTGAGCTAAGTAAGGCTCAAATAGAATATGCAGCGAGCGATGTTTTATATCTTCACAACTTAATGGATAAATTGAATGTGAATTTAGAACGAGAAAATAGGGTGGAAATGGCTGAAGCTTGTTTTAATTTTCTTCCGACGCGAGCAACGCTTGACTTAGCGGGCTGGTCAGAACATGATATTTTTTCACATTCTTGATGCATAATTATATTAAATCATATTCAGTATTTATTAAGTGGGCTAAATATATAATGCCTATATTAGCAATTATTCTGTTTTCTAGTATTTTTATTTTTGGAAAAGAAGACGCTTTAAGGTCAGGAAATATATCAATTGATAATGATACATTTGATTTAACTACAGATCAAAAAATTACTAATCCTCAATTTTCTGGTTTAACAAACTTTGGTGATTCATTTATTTTAAAAGCACTTGAAGCTATGCCAGATTCACCTTCTCCTGAAAAAATTGACTTGATCAATCCAAGTTTAGAGTTTGATGCCTTGCGTGGTGTTGGATTTAAAATAAATTCAAAAAAAGGCTCCATAAATTTTATCAAACAATCTGCTCAACTCAATGGAAGTGTTTTTATTAATATGACAAACGGCTACAAAGCATCCAGTGAAAAAATTCAACTCAATCTTAAACTAGGGAGTTTAATCGCTCCAGGTTTAGTTGAAGCCACTGGCCCATCCGGGAAAATTAGTGCAGGCTCTATGGAATTATCAAAACATATCAATACAAAGACATCTCAGTTAAATGGAAATTTAAGGTTTTCTAATGGTGTTACGCTGATATACTTGCCTTCGACAATTAAATGAGCAATGTAGCACTATGAAAAATTATTTATTAATATTTGCTTTAGGCCTGATGGTACTAACGTCTAAAGTCTTTGCCCAAAGTGCATCATTGTCTTTAAGCGGTGAAAGTCATGATATCAATTTACCAGTAGAGATTACTGCAAACTCACTTTCAATTAATCAATCTTCAAACTCGGCAATATTTGAAGGAACTGCTTACGTTGGACAAGGATCACTTCGCTTAAGTGCAGATAAAATTGTAGTAAGCTATGATCAAGAAACAGGCAAAGTTACGTCCATAGAAGCAACGGGAAAAGTTATATTTACAAATGGCGAAGATGTTGCTGAAGCAGAAAGTGCAATTTACAAAATTGACACTGGATTATTAAAGATGTCTGGGAATGTCCTGTTAGTTCAAGGAAAAAGTACAATTTCTGGAAACTATTTAGATATGAATATTTTAGAAAATATTGCAAGTTTAACTGGAAACGTAAAAACTACATTAGCTCCTAATTGATACCATGTCCCAAAAAAAGATAAATACTGATGGCTTAATAGTTCAAGGAATCGGTAAGGCTTATAAAAATAAAACTATATTATATGATGTAGATCTTGAGCTTCATAAAGGGGAAGTTGTTGCATTATTAGGCCCAAATGGAGCAGGGAAAACTACATGTTTTTATTCTATTGCAGGTCTTGTTAGTCCTGACAAAGGTATGGTTACCGTTGATGGATTTGATGCAACAAATCTACCTATGTACCGAAGGGCACAGTTAGGCCTTGGTTACCTACCTCAAGAAGCAAGTATTTTTCGTGGATTAAATGTTGAGAAAAACATATCTGCCGTATCAGAACTTTGGACAAAAAATAAATCAGATTCAAAACAACGTGTCGAAGAATTGTTAAATGAATTTTCAATTACGCATATTAGAAAATCTCCTGCAATTTCTTTATCTGGTGGAGAGCGCAGGCGCGTTGAAATAGCGCGTTGTTTAGCTGCCAATCCTAAATACATTTTATTAGACGAGCCTTTTGCAGGGGTAGATCCTATCGCAGTTGGGGATATTCGATATCTAGTTGCTCAGTTAAAAGAAAAAGAAATTGGCGTACTCATTACTGATCATAATGTTCGAGAAACTCTAGAGATAATAGATCGTGCATATATCCTTCATGATGGAAAAGTTTTAATGAGTGGAACTCCTGAACAAGTAATAGAGAATAATGATGTTAGAAGAGTATATTTAGGGGATGATTTTAGAGTATGATTCTTTTCGAATCATTTGTTCTAAAAAATTATTTTGTTGCGCTATTATGCTTAAATTATTTTAATAAACAAGATTGTTTGAATTAATTTATCGTATTAATCTTATTATATGCACACAATTAATAAATTTTATAATACCCAAGAAAAGCGTCTTAGGTAATTAATATTTATTTTTATAAAGTTCAAAAAAAGGAGATAATATGCGTTATAAGATTAGTGGGAAACAAATTGATATTGGTGAAAGTTTACAAACACATGTTGAAATGGAAGTTTCTGATATCCTTAATAAATATGCTGAAAGACCCACTGATGCGCTCATTACATTTTCAAAGGAATCTCATGAATTTGTTTGTGAGACAGCCATACACCTGTCAACTGGCATAACGGTAAATTCTAAAGCGAAAGAACATGACATTTATGCAAGTTTTGACAAATCTGCCAAACGTGTAGAAACACAATTAAGGCGCTATAAGCGTCGCTTAAAAGAGCATGCAAATCTTCGTACAACACCCATTGAATCCTTCGAGGCTTCGTCGTATATCATCGCCGCAGAACGCGATAATGATGTTGATACAGAAGCTGAAACTTTAACACCTATTATTATCGCAGAAATGGAAACAGGAATTAAAGAACTTTCCGTAGGTGAAGCGGTTATGCAAATGGAATTAGCTGATGAAGCTGTTCTTATTTTTAAAAATGAAAGTCATAATAGGCTAAATGTTGTCTATAAACGCAAAGACGGAAATATTGGTTGGATTGATCCTCTAAATATGAAATAGGGGTCACAAATACTAGGGATAGTGAAATGGATCTTAGAGATATAATGAATGCTGATGCGGTTCGGTTTTCATCTCATACGAGCTGTAAGAAACGCTTATTACAAGAAATTTCTGAACAGGCTTCATCTGTTTATGGATTAAATTCACAAGAAGTTTTATCCGCACTAACAGAGCGCGAAAGGCTTGGATCAACTGGCGTAGGAAGAGGCGTGGCTATTCCTCACGCTCGTTTTAGTGGACTAGATCGCGTTTATGGCTTTTTCACACGCTTAGAGAAGCCCGTTGACTTTGACTCAATGGATCGCGAGCCTGTGGATTTAATCTTTACAATACTTGCGCCAGAAAAAGAGGGTGCTGAGCATCTCAAAGCACTTGCGTTAGTGTCTAGAACATTTAGATCAGAAAGCACATGTGCAAAATTACGCTCTAACACAGATGCTTCAACGCTGTATGCACTACTTACACAGTTAGATACTATTCAAGCAGCTTAAAAAATTTAAACTATGAAATGCCAAGTTTTTGCAGCATAGAGTTTACTTTTGGAACATCGCTGGGGTTATTGACCTCCCAAAAATCACGCCCCCTGCCATCAACTTCTACACAATTGATGTAACCACCGTTTTCTAAAAACCGTAATTGTTCTAAGCCTTCTGCTTCTTCAAGAGGGCCTGTCGGCCAATTAATATATTCTTTCAGGGCTTTTGGTTTATATGCATAAATACCTACGTGATGGAAGATTTCAGTATTTTTATTGTTTGAATAAGGTGTAACTTCTTTTGAAAAGTATAATGCTTTGTTATTTTTATCAAACACGGCAGTTGTACCGCCAACAAGCCCTTGTGAACGGTCTTTTTTTAAAGCCCTTATAGTTTCTTCGTCACACCTTAATACAGGTGTTGCCATATCAGCTTTTTTATTAGTTTTAAAACTATCTATTAAATCATCAACAAACCAAGCAGGACTTAGTGGGGCGTCTCCTTGCAGGTTAACAATCAGATCATATACATTTTTTATATTTGAAATGGCTTCAGCACACCGCTCTGTTCCATTTGCACAATTTGAGGAAGTCATCACAACTTCTGCGCCAAAATCTCTTGCTGCTTTTTCTATTCTATAATCATCTGTAGCAACTATAACATCTACATTTTCAACAGATTTCGCAGCCTCCCAGCTTCTTTGTATTAAAGATTTAGTTTTCCCGTCAGCACCTGTTAATTCTATAAGTGGCTTACCAGGAAACCTTGATGACTCGTATCGAGCAGGTACAACAATTAAAACTTTCATAATTAAGCCTTCTGTAAATTTATTCCCGGTGTGCAGGCAATAAAAAATGGATTTTCAAAATATGGTTTTCCATACATTAATGGTTCGTGATTATCATATCGAACGACAATGCCGCCAGCACACCGTAATATGGCGTGCCCAGCTGCCGTATCCCACTCCATGGTTCGTCCTACTCTTGGATAAAGGTCTGCTTCACCAACAGCTATTAAGCAAAACTTCAATGATGAGCCAGCCGCACGACTATCTGAGACATTATACTTTGCGATATAATCTTCCAAAGCCTTATCTCTGTGAGATTTTGAGGCTACAACAATAAGTTGATTAAGGTTGGGTTTAGATACCTTAATATGCTTTAAGTCTCCAAGCTCATCTACTTTATGAGGGCCAATTTCTTCAATTGATCTAAAGTTTTTGTCCGTATAAAATAAACGTTTTTTAGCTGGGGCATAAACAATGCCCATAACTGGTATACCGTTCTCAACATACGCTATGTTTACAGTAAAATCCCCTCTTCTATGAATAAATTCTTTGGTACCATCGAGTGGATCAACTATAAAAAATGTATTAGACTTTTCAGTGTGAGTATTTGCCTGTTCTTCGGTAACGATTGGCACTGTAGGAAAGGCCTCTTGTAATCCTTGATATATAATTTTATCAGCTGCTTCATCAGCTATTGTTACAGGGCTGTCATCACTTTTAATATTTATTTCAAAATTATTTTGATCATAAATATTCATAATTTTTAAACCAGCTTCGATAGCAAGCCTTCTAAAAACATAACAAATTTCATCGTTATCCATAGTCACTACCTTAAAATTAGTGCATTAGTTTTTAATTTAATAAATCAAAATAAAATTTAAATATACTAGCAATTAAGTTTTATTATTCTTATTAATCTACAACCCTTAATGTCAGATTAATACGTCCACCGTTTTTTAATAAATTGGATGTTCCTGATCTTATTCTATCAATGCCGTGATGCTTGAGCCTAGCTTCATCACCCATCACAATAATGTCACCAGAATTTAACCACAAAGAATCAGTTTTGCCGCCTTTTTCAACATTTCCGATCCGAAATAATGCATCATCTCCCAGAGATATGGACAAAACAGGCCAATCAAAATCAGCTTCATCATTGTCTTGGTGCATGCCCATTTTAGCATCTTTTGAGTAGTAGTTTATAAGACAACAATCTGGGTTTCTTTCTAATGAAACAAACTTTTGCCATATTTCCATTATAGAATTAGGTATTTGGGGCCAATTATTTCCATTTTTCTGGCGACTAACATACCTGTAACCTTTGCTGTCTGAAAACCAACCATACTTGCCAGCTGAAGTCATTTTAACCGACATTTTATTGCCGCCTGGCACATGAGGTGAAAATAAAGGTGCTACTTTTACAATTTCTCTCAAATCAGAAATTAGGTCATTTTGGATATTAAGATCCAATCTTTCTTTAAAGATCTTAAATCCTCGAATAACTAAATTAGGTGTTTCAAAATTTGTCATATTTACAAATTAGCAAAGCAAAAGACTATGTAAATAGTTATAACTCGCTCTTGCAGGCTGCTAAATACATATATATATAGCCGAACTAGTATTCGCATGGGCGGATATGGGATCGTAGTTAAGCGCCTTATGGGCTTAGCTCTAACATCGCCACAGAAGGAAGAAAATTATGGCTAAAGTCATTGGAATTGATTTAGGAACAACGAACTCCTGCGTTGCCATCATGGATGGTTCTCAACCAAAGATCGTAGAAAATGCGGAAGGTGCTAGAACAACACCATCACTTGTAGCTTTTAAAAATGATGAAAAATTGGTTGGACAAGCAGCAAAACGCCAAGCAGTAACAAATCCTGAAAATACATTATTTGCTGTAAAGCGCCTAATTGGTAGGTCAATTAACGACCCTCAAATCAAGAAAGAAATGAAACACCTACCATTTAACGTTGTTGACGGTGGTAATGGAGCTGCATGGGTTCAAGTTGAAGGTGAAAAATACTCACCTTCTCAAATTTCAGCTTTTATCTTGCAAAAAATGAAAGAAACAGCTGAAGGATACCTAGGCGAAACTGTAAGTGAAGCGGTGATTACTGTACCAGCTTACTTTAATGACGCACAACGCCAAGCAACAAAAGATGCGGGTAAAATTGCAGGGTTAAACGTTTTAAGAATTATTAACGAACCAACTGCTGCAGCACTTGCTTATGGTTTAGACAAAGAGGGTGGAAAGACTATTGCTGTTTATGACCTTGGTGGCGGTACATTTGATGTATCAGTTATGGAAATAGATGATGGGTTGTTTGAAGTAAAATCAACAAACGGTGATACTGCTCTTGGTGGTGAAGATTTCGACATGCGGATTGTTGAATATTTAGCTGATGAGTTTAAAAAAGAAAATGGAATTGATTTAACTAAAGATAAAATGGCTCTACAGCGCTTAAAAGAAGCTGCAGAAAAAGCTAAAATTGAACTGTCTTCTTCAGCTCAAACTGAAATAAATCAACCATTTATTTCAATGGATCCTAATGGCGGTCAACCACTACACTTGGTATTAAAATTAACACGTGCAAAATTAGAAAGCTTAGTTGCTGATTTAATTAAACGCTCATTAAAGCCATGTGCATCTGCACTAAAAGACGCAGGGCTATCAAAATCAGATATAGATGAAATCGTTTTAGTTGGCGGCATGACAAGAATGCCAAAAGTCATCGAAGCAGTTACAGAGTTTTTTGGAAAAGAGCCACATAAAGGTGTTAACCCTGATGAGGTTGTAGCGCTTGGTGCTGCAATTCAAGCAGGAGTTTTGCAGGGCGATATTAAGGATGTTGTTCTTCTAGATGTTACACCTTTATCGTTGGGAATTGAGACACTTGGTGGTGTCTTCACAAGACTTATAGATCGTAACACCACAATACCTACAAAAAAATCTCAAGTGTTCTCAACAGCTGAAGATAATCAGAATGCTGTTACTATTCGTGTTTTCCAAGGTGAGCGTGAAATGGCAGCAGATAATAAAGTTTTAGGCCAATTCAACTTAGAAGATATTCCTCCAGCTCCACGTGGTTTGCCACAAATTGAAGTAGCTTTTGATATCGATGCTAATGGTATCGTATCAGTCTCTGCCAAAGACAAAGGAACGAACAAAGAGCAAAAAATCACAATTCAAGCATCTGGTGGTTTAAGTGATGATGATATCGAGCAAATGGTTAAAGATGCGGAAGAAAATGCAGAGTCAGATAAAGAGCGCAAAGAGTTAGTCGAAGCCAAAAATAGTGCTGAAAGCTTACTTCATAGCACTGAGAAATCTGTTGAAGAGCATGGTGATAAAGTTGATCCAACAACAATTGAAGTTATTGAGATGGCTATGGCTAACTTAACAGAAAGCTTAGAATCAGATGATGCATCAAAGATCAATTCAAGGGCTCAAGATTTAACCGAAGCTTCCATGAAGCTTGGTGAAGCTATATACAAAGCTCAAACTGAAGCTCCAGAAGCTCCAGAAGGTATGGGTGATGATGACGCTGGAGAGCCACGTGGTGTTGATGAAGATATTGTTGATGCTGATTTCGAAGACTTAGGTAAAGACGACCATTAGTAATTATACTTTTAGTCTATCTAATTTTAGCCCCGCATTTATGCGGGGCTAATCCGCTTTAAGCAGGAGATACCAATGTCAAAACGCGATTATTATGAAACTCTGGGGTTATCTAAAGGCGCCTCTGAGTCTGAAATTAAAAAAGGCTTTCGCAAGAAAGCTATGGAACTGCATCCAGACCGTAACCAAGATGATCCAACGGCAGAGAGTAAGTTTAAAGAAGCAAACGAAGCATATGATGTCTTAAAAGATGCAGATAAAAAAGCTGCATATGACCAATATGGGCACGCAGCGTTTGAAGGCGGAATGGGTGGAGGTGGTGGCCGAAATCCATTTGGTGGAGGAGGAGACTTTAACTCTGCTTTTTCAGATGTATTTGATGATTTATTTGGAAATTTTGGTGGTGGTCAACGTGGTGGGCCACCTGGGGCCACACGAGGTTCAGATTTACGCTATAATTTAAAAGTTTCATTAAGTGATGCATATAACGGCAAACAAGAAACCGTATCTGTGAATTCTTCTGTTTCTTGTGATGGCTGCTCTGGGTCAGGCGCAGCAGCAGGTTCAGAACCAACAAGATGTCCAACTTGTTCTGGAATGGGAAAAGTAAGAGCTCAGCAAGGGTTTTTTACAGTAGAGCGCACGTGCCCAACATGTTCAGGTCGTGGTGAAACAATTACAAACCCATGTAATATTTGTAACGGATCAGGAGCTACACAACGCGAAAGATCATTATCAGTAAATATACCTGCTGGTGTTGAACGAGGTACTAGAATAAGGCTTTCTGGTGAAGGTGAAGCTGGACAACGTGGTGGGCCTACTGGAGACCTTTATATATTTATTGATATTGATGATCATGAATTATTTGAACGAGAAGGTAATAACTTATTTCTACGTGTTCCAGTTTCGATGGCCACTGCTGCTTTAGGTGGTGAAATTGATGTACCAAATATAGATGGAAACACATCTCGAGTAAAAGTACCAATGGGTGCGCAAGCCGGCAAACAAATGAGATTAAAGGGTAAGGGTATGCCAGCACTAAGGGGTAGTGGCAAAGGTGATTTATATTTAGAAATAGCTGTTGAAACACCTGTAAATCTATCTGCTAAACAAAAAGAATTATTAAAAGAGTTCGAAGAGTTATCAGCAGATAGTAATCCAGAGTCTAAGAACTTTTTTGGTAAAGTTAAATCATTTTGGAAAGTTTAAATATTAACCCTAATGTAACATTGGGGTTAATTTTCTTTTAATCTATTATTATAAACAATTATTGATCTAAAAGTTAGCATACACAGAAAAGACACTACAAGACTTAGAGTTTCATCTGTGTATTCAATCAATACAAGATATATCAAACCACCAATTAAGGATATTGTGGCGTATAAATCTTGCTTAAGTATTGCGGGCTGTAAACCACACAACATATCGCGAAACATACCCCCAGCAACACCTGTTACACAACCTAGCACAATTACACTTAAGCTTGGTAAATTTGCCATCAATGCGCTTTGCACTCCAACGAGCGTAAATAAAGCAAGGCCAATAGCATCAAGGTATTGCAAAAAAGCGAGTCTTTTACCGCCCCTTTGTCCATAAGCATTTACCATAATGTATGTGATTAATGCAGTTGGCACTACTGTTGCAATATAAGTCATATCAACGAGCCAAAATACAGGAGTGGATCCAATTAATAAATCACGCAAACTACCACCACCAACCGATGTTACTATTGCTAAAACAACAACCCCAAATGGATCAAAATTTTGGCGAACTCCTTGAATTGCAGCAGTTATTGCCATTACCATTGTAGCTAAAATTGTTAACCATGTTGTTAAATACGATAACGATACTTCCAATTTATTTTCTTTTGTTTATTTTTTTTGTAAAATAAAAAATAATAAAGAAAAATATATTCTGCAATACATTTGTCGTTTTTACTTTTACTGCCTATCTGAGATGGTTATCGTTCTTCTAGTAAAGAAGGGTTTTTATAAGTGTCGAAATCGTCAATAACGCCAATGATGGCTCAATTCTTGGAAATAAAATCTGATTATCCAGATGCTTTACTTTTTTATAGAATGGGTGATTTTTATGAATTGTTTTTTGATGATGCTATAGCCGCAGCTGCAGCTTTAGATATTTCGCTCACAAAAAGAGGCAAGCATTTAGGTAATGACATTCCAATGTGTGGGGTACCCCATCATTCTTCAGAAAATTATTTGTTAACTTTAATACGCAAAGGTTTCCGTGTTGCTGTTTGTGAGCAATTAGAAACCCCAGCTGAAGCAAAAGCTAGAGGCTCAAAATCCGTTGTTAAACGCGGCGTTGTCCGCTTAGTAACATCAGGAACCCTTACAGAAGATAGTCTTTTATCTGCAAGAGAGAATAATTATTTATGTTCTTTTTCTGTTTTAAGAGATGATTCAGCATTTGCTTGGGTTGATGTTTCTACAGGAGATTTTCATGTTCAGAGCTGTCCACAGGTTTCCTTTGGGCCAATGTTATCTCAGCTTAATCCAGCTGAAGTATTAATCTCAGATACTAATTATGATACATTTATTGATCAAACAAATGAATTTGGAACGACACTTACACCCTTATCACCCGCAAGCTTCGATAGTAGCTCAAATAACAAAAGATTGTGTAATTTTTTTAAAGTAAAGTCCCTTGATGGGTTTGGAAATTTTGTCCGCGCTGAAATATCTGCATTAGGTGCCATCATTGATTATCTTGAAATCACTCAAAAAGGTAAACTACCTGCGCTGAAGGCTCCAATAAAAGAAAATTTAGAAAAATTTATGCAAATAGATGCTTCAACACGACGCAATTTGGAATTAACTCAAACATTATCTGGTTCGAAAAAGGGGTCACTGCTAGATGTCATAGACCGGACTGTTACAGGACCAGGTGCACGGTTATTAGAAAAAAGACTTAGTGGCCCATCAACATGTTTAAATATTATAAATCCACGATTAGATGCAATTGAGTCTTATACATCAAATAATGCACTAAGATTAGAAATCCAAAATATATTGCGTCAAACGTCTGACATTGAACGTGCTTTTTCTCGTCTATCTTTAGATAGAGGGGGCCCAAGAGACTTTATTGCCATTAGAAATAGTCTTAGAAAAGGTCAAGAATTGTCCTTGGGTATAATAGATATAAATTCTGACTTAATAAATAATGCAAAAGAAAATTTAACCGGTAATGGCGAGATCATTAATTTATTAGATGATGTTTTTGGTGATGATGCACCCTTACTTGCGCGGGATGGAGGCTTTGTACGTTCAGGATTTAATAAAGATTTAGATGAAATTAAAAAATTGCGTGACGATGGTCGAAAAGTAATTTCTTCGATGCAGGCTAATTTTATATCTGTTACAGGAATAACTTCTCTTAAAATTAAACATAATAATGTCTTAGGTTACTTCATCGAAACCCCAACAACTCACGCAAAAAAAATGCTTAGTGATGAATTCTCATCTATGTTTATTCATCGTCAAACAACTGCTAATGCAATAAGATTCACAACCGTTGATTTATCAGAGTTAGAAACAAAAATATTAAATGCAGGTGGAAGAGCTCTTTCTCTTGAATTAGAAATATTTGATCAAACTAAATCAAAAATATTACGATACTCAGAAAAAGTTCTAAACGCTGCAAAAGCTCTTGCAGAAATAGATCTTATTATTGCACTTGCAGATATAGCAGTATCAGAAAATTGGTGTAGACCAAAATTAGACAAATCTCGCAAATTTAAAATAGTTTCTGGTAGGCATCCTGTTGTCGAAGCTGCGTTGCAAAAAGATGCTTCTGGGGTTTTTATAGCAAACAATTGTGACTTATCTGCTGGTGATGACGGGGATAAACCAATTTGGTTGTTAACTGGGCCAAATATGGCTGGCAAATCAACTTTTCTTCGTCAAAATGCTATAATTGCACTTATGGCACAGATAGGAAGTTTTGTTCCTGCAGAATATGTCGAGATTGGTATAGTAAATCAACTATTTTCAAGAGTAGGGGCATCCGATGATTTAGCTAGAGGGCGATCTACTTTCATGGTTGAAATGGTTGAGACGGCAGCAATCTTAAATCAAGCCGGTGAAAATGCATTAGTAATTTTAGATGAAATTGGCAGAGGTACTGCTACTTATGATGGCTTATCAATCGCTTGGGCCACTTTAGAAAACCTACATAACATTAATAATTGTAGAGCATTATTTGCTACTCATTATCATGAACTCACTGGTTTAACTAAAAACTTAAAAGGCTTGATGAACGCTACCGTTAGCGTTCGAGAGTGGGAAGGCGATATTATATTTCTCCACGAAGTTAAAAAAGGAGCAGCAGACCGTAGCTATGGTGTACAGGTTGCAAGGTTAGCTGGTATTCCAGAAACAGTCATCAATAGAGCTAAAGAAGTTTTAGAAAAATTAGAACATGCTGATCAAGGTGGAAAAACGAGTGCACTCATTGATGAATTACCACTTTTTAATTCTAAACCAAATAGCTTTATAAAACCTAAACATTTATCATTAGTAGAAAAAGAACTAAAAGACATTCATCCTGACGAATTAACGCCCAAAGATGCTTTAAACCTTATATATAAGTTAAAATCCTCTATGAAATAATAAATGGTCAGTAGCAAAAATTAATCGCTACCGTATAATAAGATTTTATCCACCAGATGACACACCTACATTTGCTGGCCTTAAAAGACGATCTGATATCATAAAGCCTTCATCTAAAAGCTGTAAAATATGCCCTGCCTTTACAGTTGGCATCGGTGCTTCAAACATTGCTTGATGCAGCTCAGGATTAAACTTATCACCCACTTCTGGTGCAATAGGAATAATATTGTGTTTTGCAAATGTGTTAATTAATTCTCTTTGAGTAAGGTCTATACCTTCAAATAAGCTTTTATTTGCTTCTCTTTGTTCTTCCGTTGCCATTTCTAAAGCACGCTTCATGTTATCATAAACAGATAGCAAATCTCGCGCTAACTTACGGCCACCATAAACTTCTGCATCTCTACGGTCTCGTTCTCCACGTTTTCTTTGATTTTCCGCTTCAGCCAAAGCCCTCATTAAGCGATCGTTGAGTTCAGCGTTTTCTGCACGAAGCTCATCTTCTTCACTTATCTCGTTTGATTCTTCATTAACTGAATCTTCTATTTCTAGCTCTGTTAAATCTTCAATATTTACCAATTCTTCTTCTTCCATCGGCACATCTGGTTCAGAAAGGGATACTTTTGGTTTTTCGTCGTCTAACATTAATTTAAGTCCTTAGTATGCGCCCAATTAATTGAGCTGTGTAATCTACAATGGGCACAACACGCCCATAATTTAATCTTTTTGGTCCAATAACTCCTACCGCACCAATTACCTTGCGATCAGCATTCATATACGGAGAAACAACTAATGACGACCCCGAAAGTGAAAACAATTTATTTTCTGAACCAATAAATATTTTCACACCTTCTCCTTGTTCTGCAAGGTCTAAAAACTGACTTATATCTTTTTTTTGCTCTAAATCGTCAAATAGTGATTTGATGCGCTCCATATCTTCATCTGTTTGTCCGTCATCTAATAAATTTGATCGCCCACGTACAATTAATCTAGCTTCAGTTTCCTGATCTTTAGCCCAAACAGCTATACCATCTTTTATCATTTGTTGAGATAGTTGATCTAAGTCCCGCTGATGTCTTTCAACATGCCTTTCAACAACACTCCGCAAATCACTAATAGTATGACCAGAAACAATTGAATTCAAAAAATTTGCAGCTTCTCTCATCGACGACGGTGTTTGCCCTAGGGGTGGGTTAAACATACGATTCTCAACATTACCATCTTCCGTAACCAAAACCACTAATGCTCTGTCAGGGGCTAAAGAAACAAATTCAATATGTTTGATTGGTGCTTCTGATTTTGGAGCCATTACGACACTAGCACCTTGAGTGAGACCAGATAGCATTGTGCCAGCTTTATTCAAAACAGAAGACATATCATCTGGGTTATCAAGAGAAGCATCAATTTCTTTTCTCTCTTGAGTATTTATATCACCAACTTCTAATAAACCATCAACAAAAAGCCTTAAGCCACTTTCTGTAGGTATTCGCCCAGCTGAAACATGCGGTGCATTAAGTAAACCAAGAAATTCAAGATCATTCATGACATTTCTTATAGTTGCCGCTGATACACTTTCACTTAAACTACGCGTTAATGTGCGTGATCCTACTGGATCTCCAGTATTAAGATACGACTCAACTAGAAGCCGAAAGACCTCTTTACTACGTCCATTAAGATCATCGATCGAATGTTGATTGGATTCTTTCACGTGTGCCATTTCATTTGGTCAATTTTATATTAAAAACCTTTCTGCACTAGGTCAATCTTGGTTTGCGCCTAATGACCATTACTTGTATCAACACTCTATATAATAGGAGAATTATAATGCGCCCATCTGGCAGAACTATCGACGCAATGCGTCCAATTGAAGTTGAAGTAGGCTTTACCAAACATGCAGAAGGATCATGTTTAATTAAATGTGGGGACACTCATGTTTTATGCACAGCAAGTGTTGAAGATAGAACGCCTCCATGGCTTAGAAACACAGGGATGGGATGGATTACAGCAGAGTATGGGATGCTACCAAGATCTACGGGCTCAAGAAACCGACGAGAAGCAGCTTCAGGCAAACAATCAGGCAGAACACAAGAAATACAAAGACTCATTGGCAGATCTCTTCGAGCTGGGGTTGATCGTTTATCATTAGGAGAAAGACAAATTACTGTAGATTGTGATGTGATACAGGCAGATGGCGGTACTAGATGTGCATCCATAACTGGTGGATGGATTGCTCTAAGATTAGCGGTAAACGCTTTAATTAAATCAGGTGACATTAAAGAAGATCCAATCATGGAACACGTTGCTGCTGTTTCATGTGGTATATATGGTGGTCAACCTATTTTAGATTTAGATTATGCTGAAGACAGCGAAGCTGGTACAGACGCAAACTTTGTTATGACAGGAACAAATGGACTAATTGAAATACAGGGCTCTGCAGAGGGTGCAACATTTGATCGTAACGAATTTAACAGCCTTATGGATTTAGCTGAAAAGGGTGTTTCAGAATTAATATTAGCACAAAAGGCCGCTGTATCTTAATGCGTAAACTCACTGAAAACCAAATTGTTTTAGCAAGCCATAACAAAGGTAAACTCAAAGAAATAACACTTTTATTAAAACCATTTGGTATAACTGTAATATCGGCAAATGAATTAGGTTTAACCGAGCCTGAAGAAACTGAAAACACTTATGCAGGCAATGCACGAATAAAGGCGCATTTTGCCGCAAAAAATTCAAATAAACCTGCTTTGTCTGATGATAGTGGTTTTTCAGTAAAAATTCTAGATGGGGCTCCAGGTGTGTACAGTGCTGATTGGGCAGAAACAGCAAATGGCAGAAATTTTTCTCTAGCGATGGAAAAAGTATGGAATAAAGTCCAATATGCAGAAAAACCATGCAAGGCAAAATTCTGTTGTACATTGTGTTTAGCATGGCCTGATGGGCATGATGAAATATTTGAAGGTAGTATTCACGGTGAGATAGCATGGCCACCAAGAGGTGATAATGGGTTTGGATATGATCCAATGTTTATTGCTGACGGAATGAATCAAACATTTGGAGAAATGCAGCCAAAGGATAAACATTTAATAAGCCATAGAGCTGATGCATTTAATAAATTAATAAAAGTCTTCCAAAAGGAATAAAAATTAATGGTCAAATATATTTCAAGCGGCTCATCATTTGAAGAAAAACTAGGCTATAGTCGAGCATTAATTAAGGGAGATTGGGCATTTGTATCTGGTGTCACGGGGTACAATTATAAAACAATGGACATGCCCAATAATATTGCTCAACAAGCAACTAATTGCTTTGAGACAATTCAATCTTCTCTTAAAGAAGGTGGTTTTTCATTATCTGATACTGTCAGAGTACAGTATACTCTTACAAATTCAGATTTAGTTGATGAGATAGCGCCCATTCTAAAAAAATACATGGGTGATATTCGACCTGCTGCTACTATGATTATTGCAAACTTAATGAAGCCGGAGATGTTAGTTGAAATTGAAATTACAGCATTAAAAAATTGATAGTTGACTGGCAAAATGGTGGCTTTGGTATTTATATACACTGGCCCTTTTGTGCTGCAAAATGTCCATATTGTGATTTTAACTCGCATGTCCGTAAATCGGTTGATCAAAGCAGGTGGTTGTCAGCAATACGTTTTGAGTTGAAAAATAATGCAATACGTACCCAGGGTAGAACTGTAAATACTATATTTTTCGGTGGTGGAACCCCTAGCTTGATGGAGCCAGAAACGGTCGCTGGAATCATTAAAGAAATTTCAAGTCTGTGGGAGTTAGACTCAAACTTAGAAATAACTTTAGAGGCAAACCCTACGTCAGTAGAAGCACAAAAGTTTTCTGATTTTAACAAAGCCGGTATAACGCGTGTATCAATGGGTATTCAATCACTTCGTGATAACGACCTAAAAGCTTTAGGTCGTATGCATAATGTAAAAGAAGCTCGTAAAGCATTCGATATAGCCAAGGATAATTTTGAAAGAGTTAGTTTTGATTTAATTTATGCACGTCAGGGACAATCAATATCTGATTGGAAACTAGAACTAAAAGAGGCAAGCTCCATGGCGGTAGATCATCTATCTTTATATCAACTTACAATTGAAGCTGGTACTAGATTTGGTGACTTATATGAACGTGGAAATTTAAAAGGAATGCCAAATGATGGTTTGGCCGCTGACATGTATGATGTTACACAAGAACTTACCCTGCAACACGAAATGCCTGCATATGAGATATCTAACCATTCTATAAAAGGTGCTGAATCCCAGCATAATTTAATTTATTGGCGCTATGGAGATTATATAGGAGTAGGTCCTGGAGCACATGGCAGAATAACTGAGGGCGGCAATAGAATTGCTACTACTACAACTAAACACCCAGAAGATTGGCTAAGAGGAGTAGAGCTTCAGGGAACTTCAACTATGGACGATGAGATTATTAGTCCTGATGACCAAGCATCTGAATATTTAATGATGTCTTTACGGTTAGCGGAAGGTGTTAATATGAAAAGATATGAAAAAATATGCGGTATACCTTTAAATAACCAACTCATTGATAAAAATATAGAAAATGGTTTAGTGGAGGTGGTAAATAATAATTTAATAGCCACAATACGTGGTAAAATTATATTGAATACGGTAATAAAAAATCTATTAGTGTAAATAAAGACTGGTTTTTAATTATGAGAATGGTGTGGTTAATTTTCGGTTTTACAGCCCTTATTTTGGCAATTATTGGTATAATTTTACCTTTATTACCAACTGTTCCATTTTTGTTGTTAGCTGCATTTTGTTTTGCTCGCTCATCAGAAAAAATACACAAATGGTTATTGAATCACCCCAAATATGGACCACCAATTCATAACTGGCAAAATAGTGGTTCAATAAGTGATAAATCTAAACAATTAGCTACAGTATGTATGCTGATTGCTCTTATTATACCAATATATCTTGGTTTAAGCTGGTTAATTGTTTCAACACAAATATTTGTATTAGTCTGTGTGTTAATATTTATTTGGAGCCGTCCATCAGCATAGAGCATATTTGATCTAATTCATCTAAATTTTTATATGAAATAGTAATCTTCCCACTTCCTGGAGTTCCTTTATGGTCAATCGTCACTTTCATTTTAGTGTTTGCAGATAAATCTGCTTCAAGTGCGCGTGTATCAGAATCTTTTTTATTTGAATGTTTATTTATATTTTTCCTATTAAGTCTTTGTTTTACATATATTTCTGCTTCTCTTACGGACATGTTTTCTTCAATCATTATGTTTGCTAAGGCAAGTGCTTGTTTGTTCCCAACCAATGTTCTTGCATGACCCGCTGAAAGCACACCCTTTCGTACGTATTTCTGCACCTTTTCAGGCAAATTTAACAATCTTAATAAATTTGCTATGTAGCTTCTACTTTTTCCTAATCCAGATGCTACCTGCTCTTGGGTATAATTAAAATTATCAATGAGCGCCTGATATCCAAGCGCTTCCTCAACGGGGTTTAAATTAGAACGCTGTACGTTTTCAATGATGGCGACCTCTAATAACTCTTCATCTGTAAAATCACGAACTACTACTGGTACTTCATGTAACTGTGCACGTTGGGCCGCTCTCCACCTACGCTCACCAGCAACTATCTGATAAAGTTCATTATTTTCTTTTGAAATGCGAACAATTATAGGCTGTATTATTCCTCGTGATGCAATTGATTTTGCCAGATCTTCTAAATCTTCTTTATTGAAGTCCTGACGAGGTTGATCGGGGTTTGCTATAATTTTTTCGATAGGAAGCATGTTACTTGAAATACCTGAAGTTTTACCTGGAATTTCTTTAGGGCTCTGATCAATATCGGCCATCAAGGCAGATAATCCGCGACCAAGTCCCTTACGATCTTTTCTCTTAATCATTTCTTTTTCCAATAACTAAAATTATTTTTGTTTTACTTTATCACGTTTTAAAAATTCAGCCCCTAATGCTAAATATGCTTCTGCACCACGACCTGAAGCATCATATTCTAAAATAGTTTCACCATAAGAGGGCGCTTCAGATAGCCGAACAGTTCGAGGTATTATTGTCTTATATACTAAATTTTTTAAGTTTTCACGAACATCTATTTCAACTTGTTGTGCAAGCTTAACTCTTCTATCAAACATGGTTAAAACCACGCCATCAATAAATAGTTCTGTACCTAGCGCTTCTCGCACCTCTCTAACTGTAAGAATTAATTGAGATAGTCCCTCAAGAGCATAAAATTCAGATTGCAGCGGGACCAAAACAGAATCACTAGCTGCAAAAGCATTAATTGTCAGTAAATTTAGTGATGGTGGACAATCTATAAAAATATAATCAAACCCTTTAATTTCATTTAAAGAACTTCTTAATCTTAAAAGGCGTCCCTTGTCATTCATAAGCTCAGCATCAGCCGAACTTAAATCTACATTTGATGTAATTATAGATAAATTTTTAACATCTGTTTCAACTATTGCTTTAGTAATATCTATACCATCAACTAATATATCATATGCGGTAAACTCTCTATTCTCTGGCGATACACCAAGGCCTGTAGATGCATTTCCTTGTGGATCTAAGTCTACAATAAGCACCTTGTGGCCTCTTCTAGAAATTGCAGCCGCCATATTTACAGCAGTTGTTGTTTTTCCCACACCGCCCTTTTGATTAGCTATTGATACTATTCTTTTGAGTTTAGCTGGCATATTTAATCTCCGTTAATCTTAACACACATCCCGTCACATGTGTAATGCTTTGAGATTGACTAGATAAAAATACCCACGATTCTTTGGCTATCTTTAGTTCATCACAACATGCATTTCCCTTTAAAAACAAACAAACTCCATTATCTTTAAGTATATTTTTACTATACTCTAACAGCTGTGAAACTGTTGCAAGCGCGCGGGCCGTGATCACATCCGCTTTTATATCTGTTACTTCTTCTATTCTTTTTGTTATTATTTGTACGTCAAGATTTATTTCACGTGAAACATTTCTCATAAATGCACACTTTCTTGAATCACTTTCAATGAGAGTAAATTTCATATTAGGGGATTTTTCCATGCCTATAATAGCCAGAACTAACCCAGCAAAACCTGCCCCTGAGCCAATGTCTACTAGAGTTTTTGTCTCACTAGGTATATGTGGCCATAGCTGTGCTGAATCTAAAAAGTGCCTTTTCCACATTTGATTTATTGTATTTTTTGACACTAGGTTAATGGTTGAATTCCACTTCTCAAGCAATCCTGCATAAACCTCTAACCGATCGATTGTTTCACGTGAAACAGTGCAAACACTCATTAAATCATACTTTGAGATTGTATCATTCATGCAGTTTTCTTTGCATCATATCTTCTTATAGATGTTAGTATTAATGCTAATCCTGCCGGGGTCATCCCCTCAATTCTACTTGCTTGTGCCAAAGATGCTGGTCGTGAATGTATAAGTTTTTGCTTTAGTTCGTTTGAAAGACCAGAAATATCACTATAATTCAAATTTTCTGGTATTGATAGTTTTTCGTCTTTTCTCATAGCATTTACCGCAGCAGACTGTCGTTCTATATAGTTAATATAAATAGCATCTTTTTCTAACTGATCTCTAACCTCTTGATTAAAATCTGGAAAACCTGGCCATATATGCTCTAATTTATTAAAATCTACATCTTTGAAAGAAAGTAACTCCATTGCAGATCGGCGTATTCCATCTTGTTTTATAGAAATACCTGCTTTTTTTGCTTGAGTTGGTGTTATAGAATAAGAGCTCAATAGAGCTTTTGCTTTGTCTAGTGCGTGTATTTTTTTATTAAATATATTTTGTCTTTTTTCGCCTACAAGTCCACATTTAATGCCAATACCAGTCAATCTTTGGTCCGCATTATCTGCCCTTAAAGAAAGACGGAATTCTGCTCGGCTAGTAAACATTCTATAGGGCTCACTAACGCCTCGAGTTACCAGGTCATCTATCATGACACCTATATATGCCTGAGCCCTGTCAAAAACGATAGGGGCCTTATCATGTGCTGCCCTCGCAGCATTTAACCCTGCAACTAACCCTTGGGCGGCCGCTTCTTCATATCCTGTAGTACCATTTATTTGACCAGCAAGATAAAGCCCCTTTACATCTTTGAGCTCTAGTGAATGTTTTAAAGCCCTGGGATCCACGTAATCATACTCAATTGCATATCCTGGTTGCAAAATCTTTACATTTTCCAACCCAAGCATTGAGTGAACGTATTGGCTTTGAATGTCTTCGGGTAAACTGGTAGAAATTCCGTTTGGATAAATTGTATGATCATTTAATCCCTCTGGCTCTAGAAACACTTGGTGGCTGTCTTTCTCTGAGAATCTTACAATCTTATCCTCTATTGATGGGCAATATCTAGGCCCAACCCCATCTATATGGCCACCATACATTGCTGATTTAGATAAGTTTTCTTGTATTATAGCGTGTGTTGTGGGGTTTGTGTGTGTAATCCCACACTCTATCTGGCGTGGTATATCTTTTTTCTGTGAAAGAAATGAAAATAGTGTTGGGTTTTCATCGGCCGCTTGTGTTTCTAGGACACTCCAATTAATTGTTCTTGAATCCAAGCGAGGGGGTGTTCCTGTTTTCAAGCGCCCAAGAGGTAATCCAAAATTGTCTAATCTCCTAGCCAGCGGTATCGCTGGTTTGTCACCCATGCGCCCACCTGGTCGACTTACGTTCCCTATGTGTATAATACCCCTAAGAAATGTACCTGTTGTTAAAACAACAGTACGAGCTTGTACTTCAGTTTTATCAGACAAGATTACACCGGTGACTTTTTCTTTTTTCATCATTAAGTCGGATACTTCAGATTCAATAATATCCAACCCATCAAGACCAATAAATTCGTTCTGCATTGCAGATCTATATAGAGCTCTATCAGCTTGAGTTCTTGGACCCTGCACAGCAGGGCCCTTTTTTCTATTTAACAGCCGAAATTGTATACCAGCCTTATCAGCAATGCGCCCCATTAATCCATCAAGAGCATCAATCTCGCGTACCAAATGCCCTTTTCCTAAACCACCGATGGCAGGATTACATGACATTTCTCCAATAGTACTAAATTTATGTGTGATAAGGGCCGTTTTTGCTCCCACCCTCCAAGCTGCATGTGCTGCATCTGCACCCGCATGACCACCACCTATTACAATTACATCATATTGTTTCACGTGAAACACCCACAAAGAATAAACATTAGTTTCCCTTATAGTTCAAACCACCTATTAAGTGGAAGAGCTGAATTAACAAACGTCAAACTTATATATTACTACTTGCCCAAACAAAAACTTGAGAATATTTCATCAAGTAAGTCTTCAACACCTACAGACCCAATTAATGAGCTTAGGGTTTGTATTCCTTGGTGAAATTCAGAAGATGCAAGCTCTGAGAGCTCTAAGTTATCTTCAATAAGTAATTTTCCAGAATCCAAAAATCTTTGTGCTTTTATCATAGATATTCTATGTCTTTCCCTCGTGGCGGTTTGAGCGCCTATAGACAGGCGGCTTAACCTATCGGATATCTCTTCTAATAAAGAATCTAATCCTTCACCTGATTTTCCAGATATAGCTAATATATCTGGTTTATTTAACAAGTCTGATTTTCCAATTACCACAATATCATTTTCTTCTGGGTTTAGTTTAAGATCGTTAGGCTCTCCACTGTGGGTAATAAATAGTCTAAGGTCTGCATTTTTTGCTCTTAGCTTTGCTCTATCAACGCCAATTTTCTCAATCTTATCAGTAGTTTCTCTTATTCCTGCTGTATCCAATAAGGTTACAGCAAAACCACTTATATCCATTTTTACTTCTATAACATCTCGGGTTGTTCCTGCCATATCAGATGTAATTGCTGCATCTCTACCCGCCAGAGCATTAAGAAGGGTTGACTTACCTATGTTTGGTGGACCAACTATTGCTATCTCAAAACCCTCTCTTATTCTTTCTGCAGCAAAAGAACCTTTTATTTCAGATTTTATGTCAGCTTGGGTCTTATTGATTAAACCTAAGACTTCTGGGGTAACATCAGTTGGTATATCCTCATCAGCGAAATCAATTGTAGCCTCAATAAGACTTACTGCCCGTATTAGATCTTTTCTCCACTCTTGCACCTTAGAGGACAAGGCGCCATCCATAGATCTTATTGCTAGACGACGCTGTGCTTCTGTTTCTGATTCTATTAGATCTGCAAGGCCCTCAACTTGTGTTAAATCTAAATTCCCGTTTTCAAGGGCCCTTCTTGTAAATTCACCTGGATCTGCAATGCGAAAGTTTTTAATGTTACTCAATGTTTGTAATATATATGTGACAACCGCTGTACTGCCATGACAATGTATTTCAACTGTTTCATCACCTGTAAAGCTTGCTTTTTCCTTAAAGGTTAATATTAAGACTTCATCAATAATATTGTCGTCGGCATCATAAATTTTTCTTAAGCATTTATTATCCACAGGTAGTGTATTTTTCAAAAGCTTTTCGATAGAAAAAATAGAATTTTTTCCAGACACCCTTATAACAGAAACACCAGCCCTTCCCTTTGCGCTGGCAAGGGCAAAGATAATGTCATTCATTTATAACCCTTTGGTTTATAATAAAATTTATGTATTCATAGAGTCGAAGAATTCAGAATTTGACTTTGTCGCTTTTAATTTCCCAAGTAAAAATTCTACTGCATCTGTCGTACCCATAGGATTTAAAATTCTGCGCAAAACAAATGTTTTTGCTAAGTCTGTTGGATCTACCAATAATTCTTCTTTTCTTGTACCGGATTTAAGTATGTCAATCGCCGGGAATACACGCTTATCAGCTACCTTGCGATCTAGCACAACTTCTGAATTACCCGTTCCTTTAAATTCTTCAAAGATAACTTCATCCATTCTTGATCCAGTTTCTATTAAAGCAGTTGCTATTATTGTTAATGAACCGCCTTCTTCAATATTTCTTGCGGCACCAAAAAAGCGTTTTGGACGCTGTAAGGCATTGGCATCAACACCACCTGTAAGAACCTTGCCAGAAGAGGGTACAACAGTGTTAAACGCTCTTCCTAATCGTGTAATGGAGTCAAGTAATATAACTACATCACGACCGTGCTCTACAAGCCGTTTGGCTTTCTCAATAGCCATTTCTGATACAGCAACGTGGCGTGTTGCAGGTTCATCAAAAGTAGAAGATATTACCTCTCCTTTAACTGACCTCTGCATATCCGTAACCTCTTCAGGTCTTTCATCAATTAATAAAACTATAAGAAAACACTCAGGGTGATTAGCTTCTAATGATTTTGCTATATTTTGTAATATAACGGTCTTACCTGTTCTTGGGGGTGCGACTATTAAAGATCTTTGTCCTTTTCCTATCGGCGATACTAGATCAATAAGTCTTGCTGTTTTATCTTTAATTGTTGGGTCTTCTATTTCCATTTTAAGACGGTCATTGGGATACAAAGGTGTTAAATTATCAAAATGTACCTTATGTTTTGATGCTTCTGGATCGGAAAAGTTTATTTGTGTTACCTTTGTCATTGCAAAGTAACGCTCACCTTCTTCCGGTTGAGAAATCCACCCCTCAACTGTATCACCTGTTCTCAGTGAATGTTTTCTTATCATTTGTGGTGATACATATATATCTTCTGGACCTGGTAAATAATTTGCCTGTGGTGATCTTAAAAAACCAAACCCATCAGACATCACTTCCATAACTCCATCTCCAGAAACTTCAGCTCCTTCTTCAGATTTTTCTTTTAGAATAGCGAACATCATTTCGCCTTTACGCATGGTTGATGCATTTTCAATTTCTAAAATTTCAGCAATTTTTAATAAATCAGCGGCTGTCTTTTCTTTTAATTCTGATAAATTTACTTTTTCTGTTTCCATGATTTTAACCACAAATGGGTACCTAAATATTTAGGTGTTTGATTTTAATAATTTTTTGGCTGCAATCTATAATAGTGTGGGTCACTAGATTGTTTAAATATTTAATATTTCAACTACACTAAATTGTCAAATTTAAAAAGGTCTTACAACAACCATTATTATTATTAATATCATTAGAATAGTAGGTACTTCATTTAGGTAACGGTATTGTTTACCTGAGTATTTGTAGGTACCTTTTTCTAATAACTTTTGTTGTTTAGATAAAAAACCATGAAAACCACTCATTAGAATTACTGAAATAAGTTTTATCCAAATCCAACCAGCTGACCAATCAATTATGTTTGGTGTTAAAAGTAGTAAAACACCAAACACCCAAGTTGTAATCATTGCAGGATTCATTATTCGCTTCAGTAATAAATATTCCCATTTCACAATGGTTTTTTCTGCATTTAAATAATCAGAGTTTGTTTCTACATGATAAACGAATAATCTGGGTAAATATAAAAGTCCTGCCATCCATGAAATTACAGCAATTAGATGTATTACTTTTGTCCAAGGATAAAACGCATTTAATATATCCATTATATAATTCCATTAATAAATTAATTTATAATTACTATAATATATATTTTAAGAAAGAATAGATGTTTGTAGTATAGTTTGTGGAAAGTGGGGATTAAATTATATCCTCGTAGATACTCACAATAAATAATAAATAATAAATGTATAAAAACTTATCCACAAATAAGGGATAAGTCTCTAAATGATTGATATCATTTTATTAAAAATGTGAATAAAATATTAATAGTTTATAATAAAAATAGAAGGAAAGTTTATCCACAGAAATAAATAAAATTAAATATTCTTATCCATAGGTAATAAGATGTTAGAATTTTCTGAAGAGTGTTAATTGTTTATTTAATGAATTAAAGATGTGTTAGTAACCAATATTTAAACACATATTATCCACAAATAGTTAACAAGTAATTATAAAAACATTATAGGCGTATTGTGAAACAAAAAATTATATTAGCATCAGAATCCTCAGCACGTAAAAATTTATTGCAACAAGCAGGTGTTGATTTTAAATGTGTAGCAGCAAGAATTGACGAGGGTGCAATTAAAAACTCACTTCAAAGTGAGGGGGCTAAACCTAACGAAATTGTAGATACATTAGCTGAATACAAAGCATTAAGAGTAGCAAATAATTTTCCAAATGATATAGTAATTGGTAGTGATCAAATCTTGGTATGTAATAATGTTATATTGTCAAAAGCACGCACTTTCGACGAAGCAAAAAAAACTTTGAATCTCTTAAAAGGTAAATCGCACCAATTATTATCAGCAGCAGTAATATATGAAAATAATAAACCTGTTTGGAGAACGGTATCAAGGGCACAATTATTCATGAGAGATTTTTCCGATAATTATTTAGACGAATATATAAGCACTTCAAATGAAAACATTTTATCTTCTGTTGGTTGTTATTTATTAGAAGATAAAGGTATTGGATTATTTAATAGAATACAGGGTGATTATTTTACAATATTAGGTTTTCCATTATTAGAAGTATTAAATTTTTTACGTACCCGTGAGATATTAAAGTCATGATTAAAGCTGGTGTTGTTGGGTGGCCAATTGAACAAAGTAAATCTCCAATAATACATAATTATTGGCTTGATAAATATAATATTAATGGATCATATAAAAAAATTAGCCTAAGCCCTGAAAACTTTAAGCTTGGAATTAAACGCTTAATGAATGATGGATATGCTGGTCTAAATATTACTGTGCCACATAAAGAAATGGCGTTAGAGATTTCATCAAACCCCACAGAAAGAGCAAAAAAAATCGGTGCGGCAAATACACTTATATTTAAAAAAGGTAAAATTTATGCTGATAACACAGATGGAATAGGTTTTCTTAATAATCTAACCCAGTTAGCACCAGATTGGAAAGCTGACCTAGGTCCTGCAGTAGTTCTGGGTGCTGGAGGTGCGTCTAGGTCGATAGTATATTCGCTTTTGAATGAAGGGGCGCCAAAAGTTATTCTTACCAACAGAACATATGAAAGAGCAAAAAAATTATCCAATATATTTGGTGAAAAAGTTTTAGTTATTAATTGGGAAAATATAAACAAACATATATCTGGAATTAATACTTTGGTAAATACAACCACTCTTGGGATGGTGGGATCAAGCAACCTTGAAATTGATTTATCAACGTTGAGCTCAAACACATTGGTAACAGATATTGTTTACAATCCGTTAAAAACATCTCTCTTAGAAGATGCTAATAGAATTGGTTGTAAAACAGTTGATGGGCTTGGAATGCTATTACATCAAGCTGTCCCTGGATTTAAGGGGTGGTTTGGTGTCGAACCAAAAGTTGATAGTGCGTTAAGAGATAGAGTTTTATTAGAATTATGAAGAAAACATTTATTTTAGGATTAACGGGTTCCATTGGTATGGGTAAAACCACTACAGCCGAAATATTTCGGGATCTATCAATAGCAGTATGGGATGCAGATGCTGCCGTACATGAGTTATACACAAGCGACTCGGAAACAATTGAAAAAATATTTGAAATATTTCCAGAGTGTGTATCTAGTGCCGGGGTTGATAGAAACCTATTAAGTAATAAACTCCAAAAAAATAACTCTTTATTTTCTGAGATCGAAAATATTGTCCATCCAGCAATAAGAGAACACCGATTAGCGTTCATCGAGGCATGCAACAAATCAAAGCAAAAATTAGCTGTCGTAGATATACCTCTTTTATTTGAAACAAACGCCAATGATTGGCTTGATGCTGTATTGGTGGTCACTACAGATCAAGAAAACCAACGAAAAAGGGTTATGTCTCGTAGTGGTATGAATGAAAAAATATTTAATATGATTTCAGAGCGACAAATGCCTGACCATGAAAAGAAAGAAAAGGCGGACTATATAATTGAAACAAAATCTATCGCTCACGTACAGTTTGAAGTTCAAAATTTAATCAAAAAATTAATAGGTAGCATCTAATATGCGTGAAATTGTTTGGGATACTGAAACAACGGGATTTGACCCACTAGCGGGTGACAGGATTGTAGAAATTGGTGCTGTTGAGTTAAATCAACATTTACCTACAGGCCGTGTTTATCATCAATATGTTAACCCAGAAAGAGATATGCCAGCAGGTGCATTTGAGGTACACGGGCTTTCTATAAGTTTTCTAAAAGATTTTCCTACCTTTAGGGATATTGCATCTGAATTTATAGATTTCGTTGGTGATGCAACACTAATTGCACACAATGCAAAATTTGATATGAAGTTTATAAACGCCGAATTAAAAAAAGTAGGTTTACCTGAAGTTCCATTAAATCAATCGTTAGATACACTTGAAATAGCAAGAAAAAAATTTCCTGGCGCACAAAATTCACTCGACGCGCTGTGTCGCCGGTTTAATATAGATAACTCTGGACGTCAAAAACATGGCGCTTTATTGGATAGTGAAATATTAGCTGAAGTTTATCTTGAGTTGGTTGGTGGCAGGCAGCCAGACTTCTCTCTTAGCTTGGTCGGACAAACAAACTCTAATAATTATGTAGACAATTCTACAGGTACATTACTAAGGCCAAATAAGTTAAAAAGTTTAATTACTGATAGCGAAAAAGAAGCACACAATGATTTTATTAAATCATTGGGCACATCTGCTATGTGGAATAAAAAATAAATAGTCTTTATAAAAGTGTTACGTTTGTTAATTTACAGTTGCTTTTTCTGCGGCCTGCCTTTGTAATTCATTACGATAAAGTGCCATGAAATCAATGGGGTCAACATTAAGTGGGGGATATCCGCCATCAGCAGTCGTATTTCTAACTATTTGTCTAACAAACGGAAATAGCATCCTTGGGCACTCAATCATCAAAAAAGGATGTAGTTGTTCTTCTGGTACATTCTCAACGTGAAAAACACCTGCGTAATCAATCTCTAATAGAAAAACTTTATTTTCTTTAGAATCAGCATTGACCGTGAGTTTCAATATTACCTCGTAATTATCGCTATCACCTTTTCTAGCATCAAGATTTACTTGGACATTTATTTCAGGTGATGATGAATCCCCAAGGTTTTTTTGCGCCGCAATATTTTCAAACGATAGGTCTCGAATATATTGGTGTAAACACTTCATGGTTGGCGCTTTTGGTGGTATTTGTTTTTCTTCTTTTTCAGCCATAACTTAACTCCGTATAGTATCGGAAATTCGTCTAACAATTATTGTCTTAAGTAACAATCATTCATTAGTGTTTTGATTAATTTAGTCAGATTTTTTTATTTCATCATCAACAACAGTATAATCGGCATCATATATATTTGTTTCATCAACAGGCTTTGTTTCTGCCTTGTTAAAAGTGTTAATTTTATTTGCAAACTTTGCTGCACCCAAATTTATTAAAAAAGATCTAAACTGTGGAACTAATAATAAAATTCCAAATGCATCAGTAAAAAAACCAGGAGTAAGTAAAAATACACCTGATATTAAAATCATAGCACCATGTATTATTTGTTTCATTGGGTTCTGGCCTAATTGGATAGAGCTTTGTAATGTACCAAGCGCTGATAAACCCTGAGATTTTAATAATGTTGTTCCAATCAGTGCTGTAAGAAGTACTATTGCTAGTGTGGGATATAATCCTATTGCTCCTCCAATTTGTATAAACAATGCAATTTCAATAATTGGTATTGCAATAAATATTATAAGCATAAACATTTTTGTATCCTCATTAATTGCGCAGTCTTCTAGTGGACTATCGTCCTTGGGTGAACTAGATATGTGATAAATGCAATTATTACCAGTATTATATTAGAGGTTTGATATGAGTAACCCAATGATCCAACTTGTTATTTTAGGCGTTATTGCGCTATTCGTTCTATTACGTTTGCGAAGTGTACTTGGTACACGTTCAGGATTTGAACCTACAAACGTACCCAAGCCCACATTCCAAAAAGAAAAAAAAGATTTAGATGAAAATGATAATAAAATTGATAGAGATATAGCTGACTACGTATTGGTGGATAGTTCTTCCGGAAAAGCACTATCTCAAATGAAAAAAGCAGAGCCAAATTTTTTGGTCACTGAATTCATCCAAGGTGCAGGACAAGCATATGAAATGATATTAATAGCATTTGAAGAAGGTGATAGAGATGGTTTGCGTCCATTTCTTGCCGATGATGTTTATGATAGTTTTGATGCAGTTATATCTGAACGAGAAAAAGCACAATTAAACATTGATGCTACATTTATTGGGCTAAGAGAAATTAAATTAACGTCTGCTGAATATGATTGGCGCGCAAAAGAAGGTGAAATTACATTAAGCTTGGTTGCTGAACTTACAACAGTAGTAAAAGATGTTAACGATAAAGTAATTGAGGGTGATAAAAACACCATTAAAAAACAAAAAGACACTTGGACATTTGCTCGAATAATGGGAAGTGATAATCCGAACTGGACATTAGTGGCAACGGGTGAATAATAAAATTTATTAGGTTGTATTTATAGTTTAGGGAAATAATTAAGTGGTTAAAAAAACGCCTAAGTCTGTTAGTCAAGAGGACCTAGAGGTTTGGAAGAAAATCACCATTCAATTAAAGCGCAATAAGCCAGAAGTATTGATAAAAAAAAATATTTCTGGGCTTAAGATAAAAAAATCAAGTAAATCACTTCCAAAAGCTCCAGAACTAAAGCCGTTTATAATTGGTGAAAAAGTTTTAAAAAAAGAAAAAATAATTCTTCCAAATTTTCATGAAGATAACAAAATAAATTCTCCAAATATGGATAAAAAAAACTTTAAGAAATTAGTTAAAGGTAAAATGGAAATTGAAGGAACAATAGATTTACATGGCTTAACCGCTGACCAAGCAAAAATAAAATTAATTACATTTATAAACCACTCTTATTCCCTAGGGAAAAGATTAATTATAGTTATTACTGGAAAAGGTAAGCACAAGGGATTTGATGAATTTCAAAGGCCAATTAATGGTGTTTTGAGACAGAACCTACCAGAATGGTTAAGTGGTCCCTCAGTTTCTAATAAGGTTTTACAGGTCACACAAGCACAACCAAAACATGGAGGAGCTGGTGCTTTTTACGTTTATTTGAGACGCCAAAGATAGAACTTAAAGAACATATCTTGATAAATCATTGCTACGAGCCAATTCACCTAAATGTTTTTCAACAAATTTTGCATTTACTTTTATTGCTTCACCTGATCGATCTGGTGCAGTAAAACTAAGTTCCTCAAACACCCGCTCAATTATTGTATGTAATCTACGAGCACCAATGTTTTCAATACTTTCATTAACTTCTGCTGCTATTTTTGCTAAAGCAGCAATACCATCTTTAGTAAAGGTAACATCAACATTTTCTGTAGCCATAAGTGCAGAATATTGACGTGTTAAAGCGTTATCTGTTTCTGTAAGTATTCTAACAAAATCTTTTTCAGTAAGAGCCCTCAACTCTACTCTAATAGGTAACCGACCCTGTAGTTCTGGTAGTAAATCCGATGGCTTTGCTATGTGAAACGCTCCAGATGCAATAAATAAAATATGATCTGTTTTTACTGATCCATGTTTAGTAGAGACAGTTGTACCCTCAATTAATGGCAGTAAATCACGTTGAACACCTTCACGAGATACATCACCACCACGAGCATCGGTTTTTGCACAAACTTTATCAATTTCATCAAGGAAAACAATTCCACTTGTTTCAACTGCGTTTATGGCTTCTTTTGTTACGGCGTCCTGGTCAACAAGTTTATCAGCCTCTTCATCAATCAAAATTTTATAACTATCTGCAATTTTGATTTTACGTTTGATGGTTCTTCCACCCATAGCCTTGCCAAATATTTCACCGATATTCATCATCCCCATTCCTGGTTGACCTGGTATATCTACCATTCCTCCCATTGGGTTGGTTGTATCAGCTAAGTCCAGTTCTATTTCTTTATCATCGAGCAAACCATCGCGTAATTTTTTCCTAAACATTTCACGAGTTTGTTCTCTTGCATCTGATCCACATAGAGCATCTAAAACACGATTTTCTGCATTACTATATGCGCCAGCATTTACTTTTTCGCGCTTATTTTCCTTTACCATAACGATTGCACTATCTACTAGATCTCGAACAATTTGTTCTACATCGCGACCGACATATCCGACTTCTGTAAATTTTGTTGCTTCAACTTTAAGAAATGGTGCATTAGCCAATTTAGCTAAGCGTCGACTTATTTCTGTTTTTCCGACGCCAGTTGGGCCAATCATTAGTATATTTTTGGGATATACTTCATCTCTGATATCATCACTTAATTGGTTTCTTCTCCATCTATTACGAAGGGCAACTGCAACAGATCTTTTTGCATCATTTTGTCCTATAATAAAACGATCTAATTCCGATACGATCTCACGAGGTGTTAAATTTGTCATTTAGATATTTTTTCTACTGTCATGTTGCCATTTGTATATACACAGATTTCTGCTGCTATAGATAAAGACTTACGTGCTATTGTTTCTGCATCTTGATCACTATCAATCAATGCACGAGCAGCTGCTAATGCAAAATTACCTCCTGAACCGATTGAGGCTATACCATGCTCAGGCTCCAATACGTCACCGGCACCAGTTATAACGAATATGTCAGAGCCATCAGTAACAATTAGCATTGCCTCTAGGTTTCTGAGATATTTATCCATTCGCCAATCTTTAGCTAATGAGATAGATGCTTTGGCTAATTGTCCAGGGGAAGCCTCTAGTTTTGCTTCTAATCGCTCAAGAAGTGTGAAAGCGTCTGCTGTAGATCCTGCAAAACCACATATAATGTCATGACCTCCAGGAGATATTCGGCGTACTTTTCTTGCTGATCCCTTAATGACCGTATTACCAAGACTTACTTGACCATCACCAGCAATTACAACCTCACCATTCTTTTTAACACCTATTATAGTTGTTCCATGCCAACCTGGAAATGTTTTTTGTTCCATAATAATATTCTTTTCATAATAGTTGAGAAGATTATTTCTAATTAATGAACTAGGATCAAGTAATAAAAATCATCTATATGGATTTCAGTATAGTTTACATAGAGGTACTATGTTTAATAAAACATAGTACCTAAAATAACAAAAACAACATCAATCTAATTTACGCTCAATTTCTTCAGTTTCAAAGATTTCAATTACGTCACCAACACGAATATCTTCATAATTTTCAAAAGCCATACCACATTCTTGACCCATATGAACGTCTTTAACTTCATCTTTAAAGCGCTTAAGTGTTTTTAATCTACCTTCATGAATTACTACATCATCGCGTAACAATCTAACACCAGCTGCACGACGAGCTAAGCCTTCAGTCACCTCACAGCCACCGATTTTGCCCACACCAGTAATTTTAAAGACTTCTTTAATTTTTGCATAACCAATGAAAGTTTCTCTTACTTCAGCAGAAAGTAACCCAGATGCTGCTGCCTTAATATCATCGACTAAGTCATAAATAATTGAATAGTATCTTAGTTCTACACCCTTTTGGTTTGCAGAAGCTCGAGCAGGCGCGTTTGCCCTAACATTAAACCCTATAATAGGTGCACCTGAAGCTTCAGCTAAAGTTACGTCAGACTCAGTAATAGCCCCAACACCTGAATGGAGGACACTTACCCTAACTTCTTCATTTCCAATTTTCTCCATTGCTTGAACTATAGCTTCTGTGGATCCTTGGACATCCGCCTTCACTACTATAGGAAGAACTGAAACATTTTGATCAGCTTTGGCTTTGGCCATTAACTGATCAAGAGTTGTAGCAGACCCTGCTGTTGCTTTTTTATCCTTAGCGGCTTGTAATCGATAATCTGCAATTTCACGTGCTTCAGCTTCAGACGTAACTACATTTAAGACATCGCCAGCGGCGGGTGTGCCGTTTAAGCCTAAAACCTCAACAGGAACAGATGGTTTGGCTTCTGTTACTGTTTTACCTTGATCATTAATTAATGCTCTTACTTTACCCCATTGCTCACCAACAACAAAAATATCTCCTTTGCGAAGCGTACCGTTTTTAACTAATACAGTAGCAACTGGACCACGACCTGTATCTAATTTAGCTTCAATCACTGCTCCATGTGCAGCACGATCTGGATTTGCCTTTAATTCGAGTAACTCTGATTGTAACGCAATAGCTTCTAATAGCTCATCTAATCCTGTACCTTTCAATGCAGAAATTTCAACATCTTGAACCTCACCAGACATAGCTTCAACAATTACTGAGTGTTGTAAAAGATCAGTCCGAACACGCATTGGATCAGCAGCCTCATGGTCCATTTTATTAATGGCAACAATTAAGGGTACATCTGCAGCTTTTGCATGTGCTATCGCTTCGATTGTTTGAGGCATTACACCATCGTTTGCTGCTACAACTAAAACAACTATGTCAGTAACTTGAGCTCCTCGCGCCCTCATTGATGTAAATGCAGCGTGGCCAGGCGTATCTAAAAATGACAATAAAGTGCCATTGTCAGTAGTTATTTGGTAAGCACCAATATGTTGTGTTATTCCACCAGCTTCACCAGATACTACATTAGTTTTGCGAAGAGCATCTAATACGGATGTTTTCCCATGATCAACATGACCCATTATAGTAACAACAGGAGCACGTGGCTTTAGATCATCAACACTGTCTTCAGTCAATTTTATTGCGTCTTCAACGTCAGCATCAGAAACACGAACTACTTTATGTCCAAATTCTTCAACAATTAATTCAGCTGTATCTGCATCAATAGTCTGATTTTGTGTGGCCATAATACCATTTGTCATTAATGCTTTTACAACGGCTGCTGTTTTTTCAGCCATTCGGTTTGCTAATTCTTGAACAGTAATTGCTTCTGGAACCTGAACGTCTCGTACAACCTTCTCGCGCTCACCCATGTTCTCAGCCGCCATCTTGCGACGCTCGCGATCTTGTTTTCTTTTTATAGATGCTAGAGATCTTTGCCTATTTCCACCACCACCAAGTGCTTGATTTATAGTAAGTTTACCTGATCTACGCCTATCATCCCCACCCTTTTGATTACGTGGCTGTGGTTTGTTTTCTTTTCTAGGCGCATCGTCTCTTTTAGGGGTTATACGATCTCCAGCTTCCGCTTTTAAAGCAGCAGCTTGAGATGCAGCAGGATCATCCGCCGGTATAGTTTTTTCAACTTTTACCTTTTTTGGTGTATCTGTAGGTTTCTTTTTATCTTCTAAAGTTTTACGTGCTTTTTCAGCACGCTCTTTTTCAGCACGCTCTTTTTCATCTCTTATGCGCCGTCTTTCAGCTCTTTCGGCCTCACGTGTCTTTGTTTCTGCATCTTCACGTGCTTTTCTATCATTCTCTTGAGCTGCAGCAGCCATTAAAGCTTTTTTTCTTCTATCAAGCTCTAAATCAGATACGCCAGCAGGACGTGGTCCACCAGAAGCATCTGCGCCACCTTTTCCAGGTACTATCACACGTTTCCTTTTTTTCTCAACAACAACAGATTTACTGCGTCCATGTGAAAAGCTTTGTTTTACGTGCCCTGGTCCAGAACTATTGCGCAGTCCTAATGGTTTTTTTTCGTCACTCATTCGTAATCACCTTTCTGTGCTGAATGTATCAGCTTTTGTCCAATTTGCGAATACCTGCAAGTCGAGTAGCTTCACAGCGGACCTTTTTCATAAGTCCACCGCCTGTCAGCGCCGCGTGTATCGCATAGTCTCGTCCAAATGCCAAACCCAATTCTCTTTGAGTTAAGCAGTTAAAATATACATTTTTTCCTTCAGGAGATCTAAGTTTTCCCAATTGCTTTTCTGAGCCATCGCTTGCCTGAATTAAGAGTTGTGCTTTTCCAGAAATTAAAGCACCCTTAACAACCTCAAACCCATTAACCACTTGACCGCTTCTTCGAGCAAGTGAAATAGTTTCGATTACTTTTTTTACTAGTAAACTTTCTACTAATGCAAAAAGATTATCTGGTATTTTGGCTTGTTTTTTTGCTCCACGTGAAAATAAGTTTTTATTAATTGCTTCTAATAAAGCACTAGATTTAGCACTAACCCAAATTCCTCGACCTGGGAGTTTTTCTGATAAATCAGGAGTAACTACGCCAACAGGGCAAAGAACAAAACGAATAAGTTCTTCTTTTGGATGTGAACTACCAAGCGCAATACATTTACGCTCTGGATCACTGTTTCGTTTTGTTTGAATTCCTCTTGTCACAAGATAAATCTAAGACCTGAAACATCAGGTCTCAGCCCCTTCTAAACCAGTGTCAGCATTTGCAGCTTCGGCTGCAGCAGCATCTTCAGCTAACTGTTCCTCAGTCACCCAACCTATTTGTAGTCGAGCGCGCATGATCATGTCTTGGGCTTCTTGAATGTTAACCTCAAAACTTTCTAAAACACCTTCATCTTTATGGCGCTCACCATCAACAGTAGTATAACCTCCTGCCAACTCCCAGTCTGCGCAAGTTGCAAAATCTTCCAATGATTTTACATCATCCTTTCCTAAAGCTACTAACATTTGTGGAGATAACCCCTCAAAATCAATCAAATCCTGGGTAACACCTAATTCACGGGCTTCTGCAATAGATTTTGAATTAATTTCATCTAAGCTCTCCCGAGCCCGAGCTTGCAGTTCGTCAACAGTATCTTGGTCAAAACCTTCAATCACAAGCAGTTCATCGGTTTCTACATACGCAACTTCTTCTAAGCTTGAAAAGCCTTCTGATACCAATAATTGAGCCACAACTTCATCAACATTCATTGTATCCATAAATAATTGTGACCGTTCTTCAAATTCTTTTTGACGACGTTCTGATTCATCAGTTTCCGTCATGATATCTATGTCTAAACCAGTTAATTGAGACGCTAATCTTACATTCTGGCCTCGACGTCCAATCGCAAGAGACAGTTGTTCATCAGGAACCACAACTTCAATACGTTCAGCATCTTCATCAAGTACTACTTTTGACACCTCCGCAGGTTGTAGTGCGTTAACTAAGAAAGTTGGTGCGTCTTCATTCCATGGAATAATATCAATTTTTTCACCACCCAATTCATTTACTACAGCTTGAACCCTTGAACCCCTCATGCCGACGCAGGCACCCACAGGATCTATTGAGCTGTCAAAAGATATAACACCAATTTTTGCCCTTGACCCAGGATCTCGGGCAACAGCTTTTATTTCAATTATACCATCATAAATTTCTGGAACTTCCATTTTGAATAATTCAGCCATAAATTCTGGTGCAGTTCTAGAAAGAAAAATCTGAGGTCCACGCATCTCAGAGCGCACTTCTTTAATAAATGCACGAATTCTGTCACCGTTTCGAAACATTTCACGATTAACAAGCTGATCGCGTCGACACACAGCTTCGCCTCGGCCAACATCTACAATTACGTTTCCGTATTCTACACGCTTTACCAAACCGTTTATTATCTCACCTTGACGATCTTTAAATTCTTCATACTGACGATCCCTTTCAGCTTCGCGAACTTTTTGTAATATTACTTGTTTAGCTGATTGAGCACCGATACGGCCAAAATCCATTGGGGGTAATTTGTCAATTATTAAATCACCCACTGAAGGATTGTCTTTGTGTGCCTTAGCTTCTTCAACGGTCATTTCAGTATACATGTTTTCTGCTTCAGAACCCTCAACAACAACTCGCACACGTGTCATTTCTAGTTCACCTGATTTTCGGTCAATAAAAGCACGGATATCAAGCTCTGCACCATATTTTGATTTAGCTGCCTTCGCATAGGACTCTTCCATAGCCTGTAAAACTAAATCAGGATCAATCATTTTTTCTCGAGCAACTGAGTCCGCAATTTGTAAAAGCTCAAGTCGGTTAGCGCTAGTAATAGCCATGGGTTATTCCTCTTCTGTTTCTATGTCGTCGAAATCACTTTCAACTATATTCGAACGGCCTTTTTGGGAAGCGGCCACTAATTCATCAGTCAAAACTAATTTTGCATCTGACAACCATTCAAAATCCAAACCAATTGTTCCTTGAGAGATTTCAATAAGTATATCATTACCCTCAATGCCGCGTGATAAGCCCTTGAAGCGACGCTGGCCATCAATTAATTCAGATGTTTCCACTTTTATTTCAAAGCCATCCCAAGCTTGAAAATCTTTTAATCTGGTAAGAGGTCTATCCATGCCCGGACTAGAAACTTCCAAAGCATATTCAGCCTCAATGGGATCTTCTACATCTAATATTGCACTTATTTCTGTAGATATTTTTGAGCAATCATTAACATCAATACCACCATTTGGTTTATCTGCCATGATTTGTAGGGTTGTTGTTTTACCTGACATCAACCGAATACGTACAAGTTCATAACCTAAATCTTCAATTACTGGCTGAACGATGCTTGCCATGCGTTTATCTACAGCTGATTTTGCAATTAAATCTGACATTTTTCTCACATAAAAAAACGGGCTCACGGCCCGTCGTAAATTTCGATGGAAGGTTAGGGTTGGAAGCCAACCTTTCCGGTATAAATATGCATTTACAGAGATAAATTGATAAGTGCAAGCAGATTCGATTTATCTACCCAATTCATTTTTTTTGATAAATGCTACGATTTAACATAAAAGCTAATTAAATTAAAATGACATTAACCGAAAGAACACTATGGAAAACAATATTTCAAAATTTTTTTATTTAACAGGTCTTTCAATTATGATTGTCTGGATTCTATTTATAGGTCAATCAATATTATTGCCAATTATATTAGGTATTTTAACTGTGTATATTTTGTTAACAGCCTCTGCTGCTATAGCAAGGTGGCCAATGATGAATTATTTTCCAAAATTTATACATCGTTTAATTGTTTTGCTAATTTTCATTTTTATTGTCGCATTAATTTCACTTATGATATCAAATAATATCGAACATACATTACTACAATTACCAATTTATCAAACAAATTTACAAATAGTTTTTGATAAGCTTACTGATAGTTTTGGTTTAAACAATTTGCCATCTTTAAACAGTATAATAGAAAACTGGTGGAGTAATGTTAACCTTCAAGCATTTGCTTTGCGGGCACTCGGATCTATATCTTCTGTGGGATCTGTTTTGTTTATGGCGGCACTTTATGCTGGATTTTTATTTACTGAAACAAATAATTTTAAAGGTAAGATTTCAAAAGCTTTGGGCAATGACGCATCACAAGCTTTAGAGATATTATCAAAGGTTAATAATAAAATTGGTGTTTATTTAACAATTAAGACAATTATCAACATAATACTGGCTTTTATTTCATTTTTAATAATGTGGGCACTTGGTATTGATAGTGCTGTTTTTTGGGCTGTGATGATAGGTTTTTTGAATTATATACCATATGTTGGTTCAGCAATTGGGGTTGGGTTTCCTGTGGGATTAACTTTAGCTCAATTTGGTTCTCTACAATGGGCTTTCTTGGCTCTAGTCTTATTAATGGCAGTTCAAACATATGTCGGTAATATACTTGAGCCAAGAATGATTGGAAAATCAGTAAACCTTTCTAGTTTTGTAGTTTTAGTAGCGTTAGTATTCTGGACAACTATATGGGGGCTGCCAGGAGCTATTCTTTCAATTCCATTAACATCAGTTTTAGTGATTTTGCTAGCAGAGAATCCATCAACAAGACCATTAGCAATCATGTTTACATCAGATGGTGATTTATAGATGGATCGAATGGCAGAAATGGAAATTTTTGTAGCTGTTATTGACAGTGGAGGCTTTACTGAGGCTGCTAACAGGTTAAGGCTTTCAAAATCTTCTGTCTCAAAACATATTGCAAGTTTAGAATCTAGACTTGGAGTAACACTACTAAATCGTACAACAAGAAATGTAAGCGCTACAGAAATTGGCATTAATTATTATCAGAATTGCATAAGGTTTCTTGAACAAATTCAAGATGCCGATTTATCTGTTAAGGTAATGCAGACAGAAGCTCAGGGGATGTTAAAGTTATCTGCATCAAATGATTTTGGATCAAATCATCTAATGAATTGTATTACACCATTCATTCAAAAACACCCAAAGATAAAAATCAATATGACTTTAGATAATCGTTTTGTAGACCTCGTTTCTGAAGGCTTTGATTTAGCAGTTAGAATTGGTGATTTATCTGATAGTTCAATGAAAGCAAAAAAAATAGCAAATACAAAGTTAGGAATAGTTGGTTCTCACGACTATTTAAAACGTAATGGTATTCCAAAAAATATTAATGACTTATCAAATCATCAGTTACTTAATTATTCTTTCGATAGTAGAAATAAATTTTGGAGGATACCTGGACTTGATGGTGAAGAACGCCAAATCCGTGGAAAAAATAGTTTAACTGTAAATGATGGAAAGTCCTTGATGATGGCCGCCAAAGCAGGATTAGGTTTGGCTTACTTACCATGTTTTATTTATGGAGAAAAAATAAAAGATGGCTCACTCCAAAAAGTTCTAACTGATTTAAAGTTACCTGAATTAGGTGTATATGTAGTCTACCCCTCATTAGACCACATCCCTCCAAAACTTCGAGTTTTTATTGATTATTTAAGTGCGCACTTTAAAAACTATGGCAATGAAACTTGGTGATTATAACTTAATCCTATAGTGATAATTACCAAGCTTTGTCATTCTTAAGTGTTGATAAAGGCTTTTAGCTGGAAGATTATTATGAACAGTAATAACCGTTAAATAATTTGCACCATTCGTAGCTGCCCAGCCAGCTATTTGCTGCATGATTTTTTTACCAAAACCTTGTCTTTGTTTTACTTTCGCAACTTCAAGCGCATGGACCATTGCTATAGAGTTATAAATAGCCACGAATGCAACTGCGGTGTTATCAATCGTAACATAAGACTTTAATACTTTTGCCCGGTTCATTACATTTAGGCGTTTTTCATTAATTCCAGCATTGATCCATAAGGCTTTCATTTTTTCGTTTGGTGCTACATGAAATTCACCATCAAATGTTTTATCTAGCCGCTCAATTGGTGAGCCAAGCAATATAGAGGGATCGATTAATTTATATCCTAATTTATGCAATTCATAATCTAAATTTTCATCCCCTTTTCTAATCATGAATAATTTATTTTGATTAATACTCTCCATTAAACTTTCAGCAATTTCAATTTTTGCATTGGGATTAACTCTTATTGTAGCAGATACTCTTTTGCCACCACCGCCTCCATTTTTAATAAGCCAACCATTCTGCAATTGATTTGATACAGATGGCCAAGTTAAATCAATTACATCATAAAACTCTTTGATACTTGGGCTCATTGTAATTTAAATGCAGCTCTAACTTCTGACTCAACGGCTGAGATTAGGGCGCTTTTTGTAGACCTTATAACAATATTTGCACCATGTTTATTCTCTTCATAAAATGGATATGAGCCAATAGATACGTCAGGAAATTTATTTGCAATTACTCCCAATGGTTCTGCTATGTGGCTTTCTGGCAAATCAACTCTAATGCTTGAACTTATCATTTCTGCACCTTTTTTCAATTTAGGTAACAACCAATCAATCATACAATTAAACACACTTGGAACTCCAGCCATGACATGTACATTTTCCATTGAAAAACCAGGAGCTTTTGAAATCATATTTTCTATTAAATGTGCACCATCTGGTATTCTAGCCATACGCAAACGAGCAGGAGTAAGGTCCTCAATTCCATTTTCATAATTCGTGGCTAAAATGTTTTTTGCATCATCGCGAATGCCAATTTGAACATTAAATGCAGCAGCTATACAATCTGCAGTTATATCATCATGAGTTGGGCCTATGCCCCCACTTGTAAAAACGTGATCATATTTTGCCCGTGTTGCATTCACAGCAGCTATAATTTCTGAAGATTTGTCTGATATTACCCTCACTTCTAGTAAGTTTATTCCATGAACGCTAAGCTTCCCTGCCAGATTGAACATATTTGCATCTCTTGTTCGCCCAGATAAAATTTCATCACCTATTACGATCATTGCAGCTGTTGGGTTGGTCATTTATATATTCCTTATGAAATTTGAAAGCCCCCTGATTAAGGGTACCCTAGTAAAGAGATATAAGCGTTTTTTAGCAGACGTCACGTTAGAAAATGGATCAATTGTGACTGCGCATGTAGCTAATCCAGGCTCTATGTTAGAGTTAGCCAAGCCAGGGTCAACAGTTTGGTTAGAAATTAATGATGATCCAAAAAGAAAATTAAAATATTCATGGAAGTTAATTGAAACCAATAAAACTTTTATTGGTGTGGACACTCATTACGCTAACAAAATAATTAAAGAGGCTTTAGATAACAATGCTTTTGGTTTGAATTATGAAAGTTATGAAACAGAAATAAAATATGGAGAAAACTCTCGAATAGACTTTTTACTTTATTTTAAACAAGCACCCAAAATGTTTTTAGAAGTAAAAAGTGTTACGTTATCAAGAGAAGCCGGTCTGGCTGAATTTCCCGACAGTAAAACACTTCGTGGAGCTAAACATATGAATGAATTAACTGAAATGGTTAAAAAGGGTTTTCAATCAACCATACTATTTTTAGTACAGCGCTCTGATATAGATTTATTTAAAATAGCTGGAGATATTGATCCAAATTATGAAGAGTCCTACAATAATGCGATTAAACAAGGTGTGCGGGTTTTGTGTTATGATTGTGTTATATCTAAAGAAGGTATTACAATTGGTAAAAGACTAGACTTGGCAAATGTGAGTAATTCTGCTTAACCAAAAGAAATAGAAACAAGGTAAATATTGTGAATATTAAACCCAGATTAAATGCAGATGGTATTACTATCCATACTCTTGAAGAATTTGACGGAATGAGAAAATCTGGAGCATTGGCCGCTGAAATATTAGACATGATAACTGAGCATGTTGTTCCAGGTGTGACAACTGATGCATTGGATAAACTTATACATGATTATATGATTGATGCTGGAGCAATACCCGCAACACTTGGGTATAGGGGGTATACAAAATCATCTTGTATTTCCCTTAATCATGTTGTTTGCCACGGAATACCATCTGATAAAAAATTAAAAGATGGAGATATTCTTAATATAGATGTTACTTGTATTTTAGATGGATGGTTTGGTGATACATCACGTATGTATGTATGTGGTAAATTATCAAGAAAAGCAGAAAGACTAATTGATATAACTCATACTGCCTTAATGATTGGTATTGACCAAGTAAAACCAGGAAATACTTTTGGTGATATTGGAGCAGCTATTCAAGCATATGTCGAGGCCCAGAGATGTTCTGTTGTACGTGATTTTTGTGGTCATGGATTGGGCAGAGTATTTCATTCTGCCCCTAATGTTGTGCATTTTGGCCGATGGGGTACCGGAGCGGTTTTAGAGGAAGGCATGTTTTTTACGATTGAACCAATGGTAAACTTAGGCAAACCACATACAAAAATATTGGCAGATGATTGGACAGCGGTTACCAAAGATAAATCATTATCAGCACAATTTGAGCATTCCATTGGTGTCACATCAAACGGATGCGAAATTTTTACAAGCTCACCATCCAATAAGTTCTACCCAACTTGGATTTAATGTTATTTTAGTGCGCCATGACAATGCTTGTACTTCTTACCTGATCCACATAAACACTTATCGTTTCGACTTAAAGGTGGCCAAGTTTTCGGATCATTTTTGTCAATTTTAGGAGCTTTTGGTGCTTCTAATTGAATATCAATTCCATAAGCTTCTTTTACGCGTGCTTTTATTTCTTTAACGTCCATACCTTGGCTTAGAGCGGTTTGAATTTGCTGTTGTAAAGCAGCCATTTGTTGTTCTGGAGTTTGAGGCTGTAAACGAGACATTTGTCTTGTAATATCAGTTCTTAACCCTTCTAACATAGACTCAAAAAGTTCAAATGACTCTGTTTTATATTCGTTTAAAGGATCACGATTTGCATACCCACGCATTCCAACAACTGATCTGAGGTGTTCCAAGGTAATGAGATGTTCTCTCCATTTCTGGTCTATTGTACCCAACAAAAGTTGTTTTTCAGCTGATTTAATGTTTTCTGATCCAATGCCTTCAATTTTTTTAACCATTTCAGCATCGCCTGCTTCACGAAGTCGATCAATAATATCCTCATCATCAATTCCCTCTTCATCAGCCCATTTAGTTATTGGCAAATCTAACCCAAGGGTTTCTTTAACTGATTGTGCAAGCCCTTGAATATTCCATTGGTCAGGATAGGATTTTGCAGGTATTGCCTCATCAACTAAATCCTCAATCACTTCATCACGCATGTCTTTTACTGTATTCGATAGGTCGCTAGACTTCATGATTTCTAGTCTTTGCTCAAAGATTGCCTTACGTTGATCGTTCATTACATCATCAAACTTTAATAATTGTTTTCTAACGTCAAAATTTTGACCTTCTACTTTTGCTTGAGCTCGTTCTAAAGATTTATTAACCCAAGGGTGTATAATGGCTTCACCCTCATCCATACCTAATTTACCAAGAACTGCGTCTAACTTTTCTGATCCGAAAATTCTCATTAAATCATCTTCTAAAGATAAGAAAAATGCAGATCTTCCAGGATCACCTTGGCGCCCAGATCTACCACGCAATTGATTATCAATACGGCGACTTTCATGCCGCTCTGTAGCAAGAACAAACAAACCACCGGCATCTAAAGCAACCTTTTTTGCATTACTGATTTCTTCAGTGATTGTTTTTCGTATTTCAACCGGGTCAGATTTTTTTGTTGCTTTATCTAATGCAGCAGAAATGCGCATCTCAACATTTCCCCCTAATTGTATATCTGTTCCCCTACCAGCCATGTTGGTAGCGATTGTCACAGCGCTTGGAACTCCAGCATCGGCTATGATTGATGCTTCTTGTTCATGAAAACGAGCGTTAAGTATTTTATGAGATATACCTGTTTTTGAAAGTTTTTCAAAAGATTCTGAATAACTTTTAAATTTATCTTTTTCTTCTAATTTCTTTGCTTCATTAGACTGTGTTAATAATTTTTCAGATATATTTTTTAACAGTTTTTTATCATTTAAAAGTTGTGATAAGTACTCAGATTTATCAATTGATGTAGTTCCAACTAAAATCGGCTGTTTGTTAGAATGTGCTTTGCCAATTTCCTCAACAATTGCAGTAAATTTTTCAGTAGCTGTTCGGTATATTGCATCATGATCATCTTGGCGAGCGATAGGTTTGTTAGTAGGGACCTCAACTACACCTAAGCCATATATTTCAGAAAACTCTTCAGCTTCTGTTAAAGCAGTTCCTGTCATGCCAGCTAGTTTGTCATAAAGTCTAAAGTAATTTTGAAATGTTACAGATGCTAAAGTTACATTCTCAGCTTTAATATCAACATTTTCTTTAGCCTCTATTGCTTGGTGTAAACCATCAGACATTCTGCGGCCTGACATCATCCTGCCAGTAAACTCATCAATGAGAACAACTTCATTATTTTTTACTATATAATCTTTATCGCGGCTGAAAAGAGTATGAGCGCGCAGACCTTGATTTATGTGATGAACAAGAGATGTACTCTCTGGATCATATAGAGATTGTTCTTCAGGTAATAATTTTAGTTCAAGTAAACGCTTTTCTACAAATTCATTTCCTTCATCTGTAAGAGATGAAGAACGAGATTTTTCGTCTAAATCATAATGATTGCTTTGTAATTCAGGAATTAATGCATCAATTGATTTATATAGTTCTGTTCTATCTTCGGCTGGACCAGAAATTATAAGTGGGGTTCTTGCTTCATCTATCAAAATGCTGTCAACTTCATCGACTATAGCAAAGTAATGGTCTCTTTGTGCCATTTGTTTTAAATCTGATTTCATATTATCTCGAAGATAGTCAAAACCCAATTCATTGTTTGTTGCGTAAGTTATATCACATGCATATGCAGCTAATTTAGTATCTTCTTCCATGTCGGGCACAACAATGCCTGTCGTCATTCCTAGGAAGGTATATACTTTACCCATCCACTCTGCGTCGCGTGAAGCGAGATAATCATTAACCGTTACGACATGAACTCCCCTTCCCGTTAATGCATTTAAATATACAGGAAAAACACCAACTAATGTTTTACCTTCACCAGTTTTCATTTCTGAAATATTTCCTTGGTGTAAAAATATCCCACCCATCAATTGTGTATCATATGCACGCAAGCCTAATGCTCTAAAAGCTGCTTCTCGGGCATTAGCAAACACTTCTGGTAAAAGTTGATCTAAAGTCTCACCTTCAGAAAGCCTTTTTTTAAATTCATTAGTTTTGTCTTTGATTTGCTGGTCGCTGAGTGCTTGATAATCACTCTCAAGTGAATTTATTGAAGATACTAAAGGTAAAGCAGCCTTAATCTTTTTGTCATTTGGCGACCCAAATATTTTTCTTGCTGCTTTTGTTAATCCGAGCATTACTTTTATTCCTAACTTACGCCTAAAAACCATAGGCAAAACCGATACGTAATTAAGTTTAGTTTCTTTTTACTGCTCTTGCCGGACTAACTAAAGCCACTTAATAAGATCACAAAGAAAGAGACTCCTTATAAAACGTGAGAAAAAACATGTAAGCAGGTGTTTCAGAACTGTCAACGCCGGCTTATCAAATGGTATATATTTATATTATGTGATTTTGTATAATCGAATAAATTTAAATGAGTTTTATTACTGAATTAAGGATTGAATTTTGAAAAATGAAAAATCAATAGCTCAACTGGAGGTAGAGCTTTCTGAGTTAAAGCATAAATATATGGCAAAAGATATTTCTCCACTAGCTCCAAAAAATGGGTTTCCAAAATTACCTATAATTAAAGGTATTCGGCTTGCATCAGTTGCAGCAAATATTAAATATGCTGATCGAGACGATGTTATGTTAATGGAATGTGCTGCTGGTAGTTCAATTGCAGGTGTGTTTACTCGGTCAAGTACACGATCTGCAAGTGTATTAGATTGCCAAAATAAGTTAGTAAATCGATCAGATAAAACTGCAGCAGCGATAATAGTTAATTCAGGCAACTCAAATGCATTTACGGGATCACATGGTGAGGTATCTGTACAAAATATCTGCGCGTCTATTTCCAATGAAATGAATATCCCACTTAATTCTATATTTTCGGCATCAACAGGAGTTATTGGAGAAAAATTACCACATGAAAAAATTATTAATAAAATCGAAGAGTTAAACTCAAAACTAAGCGAACATTCGTTAGAGTCTGCCGCTCGAGCTATTATGACTACAGATACTTTTCCAAAAGGCGCATACAGCTCATTTTCTATTAACGGTTCAAATGTCAACATTTCTGGATTTGCAAAAGGCTCAGGGATGATAGCACCTGATATGGCGACAATGCTAGTTTACATAATGACAGATGTTTCAATTAAAAGAAATATTTTGCAAAATATTTTGACTAAGTTAAATGAAAAAACTTTTAATTGCATAACTGTAGACAGTGACACATCAACATCAGATAGCTTGATGGTAATAGCAACTGGACAATCAAAGACTGAAACTATTGTAGATGAGTTTAGTGATGAAGCGCTCAAATTTACTGAAGAATTGAATTCAGTTATGTTAAGTTTAGCTAAACAAGTGGTGCGAGATGGAGAGGGCGCAACAAAATTTTTAGAAGTTGAAGTAAGGGGGGCTGTATCTGATATTTCAGCAAAAACAGTTGCATTAGCAATTGCTAATTCACCACTTATAAAAACAGCAGCCGCTGGTGAAGATCCAAATTGGGGAAGGGTTGTTATGGGTGTAGGTAAATCAGGCGAACCTGCTGATCGTGACAAAATTTCTATTTGGTTTGGAAATATATTGGTGGCTGAACAGGGCTGGGTTGCTTCAAGTTATAGAGAAGATTTAGGTCAAAATTATATGAAAAACCAAGAATTAGAAATAATAGTAGATTTAGCGATTGGTGATGGAAGTGCTACAGTATGGACTTGTGATTTAACACACCAATATATTGCAATAAATGCTGATTATAGATCATGAAAATTATACTAGTTTCTGCTGTTGCGCTTATTGATCGAGATGGACGAGTATTATTAGCAAAAAGACCAGAAGGTAAGGTAATGGCTGGCTTGTGGGAATTTCCGGGAGGTAAAGTTGAGCCAATGGAAACACCAGAAATTGCATTAATTCGTGAATTAAAAGAAGAAATAGGAATTGATACTTGGTCTAGCTGTCTTGCGCCTTTAACTTTTGCTAGCCACAGTTATGAAGATTTTCATTTATTAATGCCAGTATTTGTTTGTAGAAAATGGAAAGGTATCATAACACCGCAAGAGGGCCAAGAATTGGCTTGGGTTGAACCAAGAAAACTACGTGATTACCCCATGCCTGCAGCAGATGTCCCACTTATAGCAGTATTGCGTGATTTTTTATAACCCAAACAGAGCAAATTTAATTGAATGGTTATTTTATCCAGCCAGCCAATTCATTCTTTAAAATTCCCATCATCATTTTGATATGATCAGCGCTATCATTTAAACATTCAATATACGTAAATGTCTCACCACCGGCCTCTTCAAAGCTTTCGTAAATTTCTTCATTTATTTCTTCTAAAGTTTCCACACAATCAGACGAAAAAGCAGGTGACATTATTGCTATATTCTTTTGCCCGCCTTCTGCTAGGCGCGCAACTTCTTCTACAGTATATGGCTGTAGCCATTTTTCAGGTCCAAATTTTGACTGAAAAGTGGTTTTTATATCTGTGTCATTCCAACCGAGTGCTTCTTTGAGCAATCGTGTCGTTTTTTGGCATTGGCAATGGTAAGGGTCGCCTTCCATCAAGTAACGAACTGGTACACCATGATATGAGCAAACTAATATATCGGGTTTTTTTTCTAGAGATGCATATTTTTCTTTAACTGAATTTGCTAATGCGTTTATATATAACGGATTGTCAAAATATGCAGGAACTGTACGGATTGAAGGTTGCCAATTCATCTTCATCAAAGTTCTAAACGCTTCATCATTTGCCGTTGCTGTAGTCGGACCGGCATATTGTGGGTAAAGTGGGAAAAAGACAATTTTTTCTACGCCTTGATCTTTTAATTTTTTTATGACGCTTTCTGTAGATGGATTGCCATACCTCATAGCAAAATCGACGATAACATCGCTGCCGTAAATTTTTTCGACTTCTTTTTTTACAGCGTTTGACTGAAGTCTGGTAGTTGTAAGTAACGGACTTTCATTTAATTCATTATTCCATATTGATCGGTATGCTTCGCCTGATGAAAACGGCCTTCTAGTTAAAATTATTCCTTGCAGCAAGGGTTGCCAAAGCCAAGATGAGTAATCAACCACTCTTTTATCTGACAAAAATTGCGATAGGTATCTACGCATAGACCAATAATCTGTGGCATCTGGCGTTCCTAAGTTTGCAAGAATAACACCTATTTTAGCAGGCTTTATTTTTGGGTGGTCAGGTGGGATATTCATAATTTTTCCTGCTATTTGTATTTTTACTACACATAGATTTGATTTTTTTTAAATCAATCTTTTTCTAGCTTATTCTCTACAGTTCTTAATGCATCGGCAAGACGTACCTTTGCCGTACCAGGCATTAATGGTTTTTGTTGATTTGAAGATGGAGCCCAGCCAGTTAGAAAAATTAATTCAAATGTTGCAACTATTCTGCCGTCACTATTACTAAAATTATCAAAATATTGTTTGGATATTTCATCCAATAACTTTTTTGACATCATTGTTTTTTTACGATTTGAAATAATATTAGTTTCTGCCATTCCCCTAAGATCATGCATCAGATTTATTGGTGTTTTGTAGCTCACATTAAACTTCATACTATCTGCAACTGGTAGCGCTAATCCCGCACGTTGTAATAAACCTCCAAGATCTCGTATTTCTCCCATTGGTGCAATGCGAGGCGATATTCCATTTGAAACAGCACTCTCAGCATATGCACAAGCAACTCTCAATTCTGAAAGAGTTTGGCCCCCAAAAAATATGGATATTATAAGCCCATCAGGCACCAGCGCTCGATTCATTTGTATCAACTGCCCCAGTAGATCATTTGACCAATGCATACCCATAGCATGTATAATTAAGTCGTATTTGTTCTCTTTAAAGTTTATTATTTCATCATCATTAATGCATGTTGCATCGAGATTGAGGTCTAGGGCCCAACTTTCTGCTCTAAACCCAATTATAGCAACTTTTTTAAAATCACGTTTAATTTCAGAAAGACGCTCTTTTATTTCTACAATAGCCTTATCATGTATAAACCATGCATTTTTGTTTGTACGATTTCTATGAAATTTTAACATAGCACGATTAAATAGTATTGGTGGTATAGTCATGTATATTCATTGCCTATTTAATAGAAACTAAGGTTTCGTCATATTCATAATATTTTATATAAAATAAATAAAAAAAAATATATATTATAATTAGTTTAAATATTGTGATTTGAATAAATTAAATAGAAATGTTAGCTCAATTGTATTGGATATTTTAATAAATACACGCAAATTAATCTCGGAGTAGATTTATGAATAAAGTCGAAATTTATACTGGAAATTTTTGTGGCTTTTGCACTGCAGCAAAACGTTTACTTAACAAGAAAGGCGCCTCTTTTTCAGAAATTAATATCCATGATAACAAAGAAAAACGTGCAGAAATGATTCAACGATCTAATGGCGGAAGAACAGTTCCTCAAGTGTTTATTAACAATATACATGTAGGTGGCTGCGATGAATTATATGATCTGGAAAGTATGGGTAATCTAGACAAGTTGTTGATAGCATAATGAATGAAGGGTCAAATGAAGATTTAATCACAGTATCTTTATTTTCAGAAGTTTTAGCATCTGAGCAGTTAATGCGAGGGCGCCTTTCTAGAGCTCTTCCTAAAGGTATGGAGCTTTCACACTTTGTAATGCTAAATTACTTAAGTTGGCAAAATAAAGAGCGTAGCCCTGCAGAGCTTGCGCGCACTTTTAATTTAACAAAAGGTGCGTTAACGAATACATTAAGTAAATTGGAAAAATATGGATATATTCATATACGCCCTGACTGGGATGATGCGCGAAAAAAATTAGTTTTGATATCTAATGCTGGTGATCGAGCAAGAGATGAATCTGTTTTAGCTATTACGCCTGTTTTAGAAGATGTTATGTCCAAATTAAATAAAAATAAATTGAGAGATGGTTTAAGGTTCTTGCGTGAACTTCGTGAGGCACTCGATTGAACATAGTTTATTTGCAGAAAATCTGACTATGAATTTATACTTGCTGTTACATAATTTACTGATAAATCCTGATTTGAAATTGCCCAGCTCCATTTTAACGGATTGAAGACAAAACCTTTACGATCAACAGGGGTAAAGCCAGCATTCTTAAGAAGATCAAATAATTCATCTGGTGTAATGAATTTATTCCAATCATGGGTACCTTTTGGTAGCCACCGCATAACATGTTCAGCTCCAATGATTGCCATCAAATAACTTTTAGGATTTCTGTTTATAGTTGAACAAAGCATTAAGCCATTTGGTTTGAGTAATTGCTTGCATGCAGTTAAAAAACCAAGTGGGTCTGCTACATGTTCAATAACCTCCATATTTAAAACAACATCAAATTTCTCGCTTGTTTTGGCTATTTCTTCGGCACTTGTGTGACGATAATCAATTTCCAAGCCAGAGTTTTGAGCGTGAACTTTTGCAACAGGAATGTTTCTTTCTGCAGCATCAGCACCCACTACATTTGCGCCTAGCCTTGCCATAGGTTCTGACAACAACCCTCCTCCACAACCAATATCTAATATCTTGAGACCGTTAAATGGAAGGTTAGCTGTAATATCACGAGTAAATTCTGCAGCAATTTGATCAACAATATAATCCAACCGTGTTGGATTGAGCATATGTAAGGGCTTAAATTTTCCATCACTATCCCACCACTCTGATGCCATAGCCTCAAATTTTTCTACTTCTTGCGGATCTATTGTGTTTGTTTGGGACATTGACATAGGCTTTCAAAAGGACATTCTTAATTACATAAATTATATATAGAGTAATGATGAGAAATACCGAAGGTCAAATTGGCGCAGGACGAAACTTATATTCCCTTATACAGCCGTATGATTATCATATTTTAGATGTAGGCGATGGCCATAATCTTTATGTTGAAGAATGTGGAAATCCTAATGGCGTTCCTGTTGTAGTTTTACATGGTGGGCCTGGTGCAGGTTGTAGTCCAGGCATGCGTCGTTTCTTTAATCCTAAAATTTATCGAATCATATTGTTTGATCAACGGGGATGTGGCCGATCAAAGCCACATGCAAGTATTGAAGCAAATACTACATGGCATTTAGTAAGTGATATAGAAAAAATACGAAAATTACTTCAAATTAAAAGTTGGATAGTTTTTGGTGGTTCGTGGGGGGCAACACTGGCTTTGATTTACGCACAATCACACCCAATAGCAGTTAAACATCTAGTTTTACGCGGAGTTTTCCTTATGACTGATTTAGAGTTGGATTGGTTTTATAATGGAGGCGCAGGAATGTTTTTTCCAGATGAATGGAGAAAACTAATCGATTTATTAAAGCCAGGTGAACAGGTAGATGTAATTAATTCTTATAACAAAAAATTATTTCAAGAGGATGAAGCAGAGCAAACTAAATATGCGCGAGCATGGACGGAGTGGGAAACGGCTCTAGCAACGATGAATGCAAAAAATTTAAATGGCGTTACACCTGGGGAATATGCTCGAGCTTTTGCTCGAATAGAAAATCACTATTTTGTAAATAAAGGCTTTTTAAATAAAGATAATATAATTCTGAATAATATGTATAAAATGGATCAAATTCCTGGTACAATTATCCAAGGTCGTTATGACATGATATGTCCACCATTATCTGCTTATAAATTATATAATGCATGGGAAAGATCAAAATTACATGTAATAGATAATGCCGGCCACTCACTTTCTGAAGAAGGAATTAGCTCTGCGTTAGTTTCTGTAATGGATAATTTGATATAAAATATCATAAAAAATACTGTTTTTTATTTTGATATGTATGGACGTTAAAATCATTTTTATTATATGGGTTTTTTATGAATAAAAATTTTACTCAATTTATAGAGCCAGCACTTAGTGAAAAAAGATGGTGGGTAGTAAGCTTAACATTAGTTTTGTGGGGCATATTCTACATGATTTTATCATCATGCTTTATACTTATTGTTTCAAAACTTTTTAATTTAGATAATATAAGAGATGGTTTGTTTACCACTCCTTTGGAGGTATACATTCTACTATCAACATTTCTGATATGGTTAACAGTTTTTCTAATTTTGGTAAAATTATTTCATAAGCGTGGAATAATTAGTCTAATTGGAAAGCCTAAAATAAATTTCTTTAAAAACTTTTCTTACGCAATAATAATAGCTGGCATTTTTTTGTTTTCTACCCAAAGTTTAATTCCTAATAATGAAAATATTTTAGAAAACCTTACTTACACGAGATGGTTAAAAGTTTTACCTTTAGGAATTTTTCTAATGTTTTTCCAAGTAACAGCAGAAGAAGTATTGTTTCGTGGTTATTTACAACAACAATTAGCCGTATGGATTAAAAGTAGATGGTTTTTTATGCTAATTCCTTCTCTGATATTTGGTTTGATGCATTATGATGGTTCAATGGGTATAAGTATTGGATTAATGTTAGTTGCTGTAACATCAATATTGGGATTATTTTTAGCTGATTTGACATATAGAACTGGAAATCTTGGTGCAGCTATCGGTGTACACTTTGCAAATAACTTTTCTGCCATGTTTTTGGTCTCTTATCAGGAACAGATTAGTGGCCTTTCTAGATATGTCGCACCTGATTTTTTTGATACACCGAATATGTTCTTTCAAGCAGCCCAAAGTATGTTGATTTCAACATCAATTATATTTTTGATATACTTCATTATAATGGAATGGCGTGCACGCAGATGATTGCATTTAAAGCATTTGACCTTTAAAAGTTCATAGATAGACTTAATGAAAGAAGACATACATGAACTGGATTTCGAACTATATGAAGCCAAAGATCAATTCGATCTTTTCTAGACGTGAAACACCAGACAACTTATGGACTAAGTGCCCAGAATGCGGGACAATGTTATTTCACCGCGAGTTGGCTGATAATTTAAATGTTTGTATAAATTGTAATCACCATATGAACATAACACCTCGAGACCGTTGTAAGTCTATGTTTGATGGAAGTGTTTTTGAAGAGTTTAAGGCTAAAGAAGTTATTACAGATCCATTAAAATTCAAAGATCAAAAAAAATATACAGATCGGATCAAGGACGCTCGGAAAAAAACGGGTGAAGATGAGGCCATGCTTTTGGCAAAAGGTAAGATGGGGCGCACACAGGTTGTTGTTGCTGTTCAAGATTTCTCTTTTATGGGGGGGTCTATGGGTATGGGAGTTGGAAATGCAATAATTGCAGCTTGTGAACAAGCTTTAAAGCTTAAGTGCCCTCTAATTTTATTTTCTGCTGCAGGTGGTGCAAGGATGCAAGAAGGTATAATGTCATTAATGCAAATGCCAAGAACTACTGTTGCATTGCAACTACTTAAAGAAGCCAATCTACCATTTATTGTAGTTTTAACACACCCCACTACGGGTGGTGTAACAGCATCATACGCAATGTTAGGTGATGTCCATATCGCAGAACCTAATGCATTAATTTGTTTTGCGGGTCCACGTGTTATTGAGCAAACAATCCGTGAAAAATTACCTGAAGGCTTCCAAAGGGCTGAATACTTATTAGATCATGGTATGTTAGACCGAGTAACACATAGAAAAAATATGCGTAGTGATATAATTACAATTATTAGGATGCTGATGAATTTAAGTCCTGAAATTAAAGGTGATTTGGCCCCACCTGAAATGCTAAAAGCATAGGGTGCGTAAACTCAAATATGAAAAGTGATATTATTCTTGAAAGGCTGATGTCCTTACATCCAAAAATTATTGATTTAACTTTGGATCGTATGATGCGGTTGTTAAATCTATTGGGTAATCCTGAAAAGATTATACCACCTGTTATTCATATAGCTGGTACAAATGGAAAAGGTTCAACTCAGGCTATGATACGGGCGGGGCTAGAGGCGTCAGGAGATATCTGTCATGCATATACTTCTCCTCATTTAGCAAGGTTTCATGAGCGAATATTTCTTGCAGGAAGTATCATTGAAGAAATAGACTTAGCAAATTATTTGAGTGAATGTGAAAAGGTTAATGGCAATACTCCCATTACTTATTTTGAAATAACCACTTGTGCTGCATTATTAGCGTTTTCAGAAAAAAATGCTGACTATACATTGTTGGAAGTAGGTTTAGGAGGCAGATTGGATGCAACTAATGTTATTGACCAACCAAAAATAACTGTAATTACTCCAATCTCAATCGACCACCAACAATATCTTGGTGATACATTGGCCGAAATTGCTTCAGAAAAAGCAGGTATATTAAAGCGTAATTGTTTTGCAATCATTGGGCCTCAAGAAGAAGAAGCGTTGGCAGTAATTGAGGCTCGAGCTTATGAAGTTGGTGCAACATGTAAGATATATGGCCAGCATTGGCATGTTTGGGAAGAAAACGGACGCCTTGTGTTTCAAGATGAAAACGGGTTGTTAGATTTACCTTTGCCAAAATTAATTGGTGCGCATCAAATACAAAATGCAGGTATTGCTTTAGCCACATTAAGATATTTAGGGAAAGAAAACGTTTCCTTTGAGGGTGCAATGCTTAATGCGGACTGGCCGGCAAGGATGCAAAGATTAAAAATGGGTCCATTAACATCGTTAGCTACTGATGCTGAAATTTGGTTAGATGGTGGGCACAATAAAGCTGCTGGATATGCACTTTCTGAAGCTCTTAGCCGCCTACAATCCCGTAAATTATTTTTAATAGTTGGAATGCTTAATACAAAAGATGTAGCAGGATATATGCAACCGTTATTAAGCCAATCTAAAAGACTATATGGTGTTTCAATACCGGGAGAAGCTGCCACAATGACAGCAAAAGAGACTGTAGATGTGGCTATAGATGTTGGCTTTGAGGCCTCAGTTTCAGAAAATGTTGAAAGTGCAATAAAGGAAATCATCAAGCAAGATCAGAATGCAAGAATTTTAATATGTGGTTCACTTTATTTGGCTGGAAATATTTTGCAGAAAAATTCTTAACTATGATTTCATACACTTACCTAGGGGATCAAAAGGAGGATTATCCATTATTTGGCATGGATACCGCTTTCCCAAGATTTCTATTTCAAACAGACCTTTTTGGGTGATTTGTGATAGATCAGTTGGGATGTAGCCTTGAGCCATTGACGCTTTAATCGAGTGTGCATAACCACCAGAAGTAACCCAACCCACAACTTTCCATTTACCATCTTGTTGAGAGTTACTACTGGATAATTCATTGCCTTTTGAATTGAATCTCTTTGCACCGTGTTTATGTGGTGGATCAATAAAATTATAGACCTTTTCAGTTTTAGCCCATATTGGCTCATCACCAGAAACATCGGATGTATCGGCATTTATAATAAATGATGTGCGGGAAATTTTAGGGCCATCTAATAGCTCTTGTTTTGCTGCCTTTTGTCCAATAAATTTTGATTTATTTATTTTGATAAATCTTTCCATACGACTTTCATAAGGGCCATAGATTGGGCGTAATTCTGCAAACCAACTTGGAAAATTCTTTTCTAAACGCATTGATAGCAATGCACGCATACCAAAGTCTTTAATATTAAATTCGGCCCCTTGTTTTTTAATTCCACGATATACTTTCCTTTGGTATTCAGGTGCCATCCATATTTCATATCCCAAGTCGCCACTGTAACTAAGACGATTTATCATACATGGCGCACCATTAACATCCATCTCACGAAAACTCATAAATTGAAATTTAGAGTTAGAAATATCTTCATCAACTAGTTTTTGGAGTACTTTTCGTGAATTTGGACCCGCAATAGACAAGCCATGTAGTGTCATATCAAAGCGTTTAATTTTTAATGATTTATAAAACTTTGAATGCTTTTCAAACCAACGCATATGATATTTTGTAGCACTTAATGAGCCAAAGATTAAAAATCTATTTTCAGATGCTTTCGCAATAGTAAAATCGCCAATTAACTTGCCGTTTTCATTTAACATTGGAGTTAAAATAATACTGCCTAATTTTGGCATATTATTTGTCATTAGGTAGTTTAAAAAAGCTTCAGCATCGGCACCTGATACTTCATATTTAGCAAAGTTAGAAATCTCTGTGACACCTACACTGTTTCTGACTGCTTCCACTTCAGCGGCAACATGATTAAAATCATTCGAGCGATGAAATGAAAGAACATCATGAGCTTCTTTTTTTGAAGGTGCGAACCATAGTGGTGTCTCTAAGCCCCAAGTATCTCCCATAACAGCAAAATTTTCATTTAACATAATGTCATATAGAGGAGTGGTTTGTTGTGGCCTTGCAGCAGGTAATTCTTCATTTGGAAAGCTAATAGAAAAACGTCTTGAGTAGTTTTCGCGTACTTTTGCATTAGTGTATTTAATGGTAGCCCATTCACCAAAGCGTGAAACATCCATAGCAAATACATCAAATCCTGGATCGCCATCAACCATCCAGTTTGCTAACGCTAAACCAACACCTCCACCTTGACTAAATCCTGCCATAACTGCACACGCTGACCAATAATTTGTTAACCCAGGTACAGGACCAATCAAAGGATTGCCATCTGGTGCAAAAGTAAATGGTCCATTTATTATTTGTTTAATGCCGGCTTTTTCAAATGCAGGAAAGTGCTTAAATCCAACTTCTAAAGAAGGCGTAATTCTGTCTAAATCAGGCTGCAACAATTCATGGCCAAAATCCCAAGGTGTATTAATTGGTGACCATGGTTTACATGCTTTTTCATAAGTCCCTAATAAAAGGCCATTTCGCTCTTGCCGTGTATAAATCTCTCCTTTGAAATCAATAACCCCAACGAGCTCTCTACCAGTTTCAGAATTAAATTCAGTCACTTCGGGCATATCATCTGTTAAAAGATACATGTGTTCCATAGCGAGTAATGGCAGTTCTAATCCAACCATTCTTCCAACCTCGCGTGCCCATAATCCACCTGCATTTACTACATGTTCTGTTTTTATGGTTCCATTTTTTGTAACCACATTCCACATTCCATCAGTATCTTGTGTAATTTCTAAAACGGGGTTTCGTAGCTCTATTTCAGCACCCAAAACTTGGGCAGCTTTTGCATAAGCATGAGTTGTACCTGAGGGATCTAGATGTCCTTCTACAGGATCCCATAATGCACCAACGAAATGGCTTTCATCCATGAGAGGAAACATTGCTTTAGCTTCTGAAGGTGTAATTAGCTCTGTTTCCATACCTAAACATCTACCACGTGCATGTGTCATGCGTAGAAAATCCATTCTTTCAGGACTATCTGCCATCATCACGCCACCAGTTAAGTGTAGCGAACAAGACTGACCTGAAAGCTCTTCTAGCTCTTTATACAAACCAACTGTATATGCTTGTAGTTTTGCAACATTTGGATCACCATTTAATGTATGAAAACCACCTGCTGCATGCCATGATGACCCACTTGTTAACTCAGATCTTTCAATAAGAATTATATCTTTCCAGCCAGCTTTTGCGAGGTGATACAATACAGAACACCCAACTACGCCTCCTCCAATGACTATGGCTTTAGCATGTGTTTTCATAAACTTTATTCTCTGTTTAGTGCTTAGTTATAAAAATTAAATATAATGTGAATGTTTTCGCATGTATTTTTACGACATAAAATGTCGTATGAATAATTAATCTATTGATTTAAGATAATTCCCATAAGCATTTTTTGAAAATTTTTCAGAACGTGCATTTAATGCTGATTTTGATATCCAACCATTTTCGTATGCCACTATATCAGGACTTCCAATTTGTAGGCCTTGGCGTTTTTGTAATGTTCTCACAAAATTACCAGCATCCAGTAAACTTGCATGTGTACCAGTGTCTAGCCAAGCATACCCACGGTTCATCTTGTGCAATAAAAGAGATTCATCTTCTAAATAAGTATTTAGAAGAGATGTTATCTCCAATTCACCACGATCCGAGGGTTTAATTTTTTTTGCTCTGTCAGGAGCCGTTTCATCTAAAAAATATAACCCAACAACTGCATAGTTAGATTTAGGTTTTTTTGGTTTTTCTATAATTGATTTAACATTGCCATCATCGTCAAAATCTATGACACCATATCTTTCTGGATCTGAAACATGATATCCAAATATATTAGCTTTAGCTGTGCTAGAATGTGCAGTTTTTAATAAGTTTCGTATACCATCACCATGGAAAATATTATCCCCTAAAATTAAGGTTGATTTTGAACCATTCAAAAAGCCTTCAGCAAGTATGAATGCTTGAGCAAGGCCATCAGGTTTTGGCTGTACAATATAGGTAAGATCTATTCCCCATTGAGACCCGTCTCCTAATAGTGCTTTATACTGGTCTTCATCATTTGGAGTCGTTATTATTGCAATTTCATCTATGCCGGAGAGCATCAATACACTTAAGGGATAATAAACCATAGGTTTATCATATATTGGTAAAAGCTGTTTTGAAATTCCCATAGTTATTGGATAGAGACGAGTTCCAGAACCACCAGCTAAAAGTATGCCTTTACGCTTTTTCATAATTGATCCTATTTTAAATTAGCCAATACGTTTGTTAAACTTTTTTTCCACTCAGGTTGTTTAATTCCATAATCTATTCTTAAGGATGAACAATCTAACCTGGAGTTTAATGGCCGCTTTGCTTTTGTCAAAAAATCTTTAGTTAAAATTTGTTTAATTTTTATATCTTGATGAGTCTGGAAAAAAATCTCAGATGCAAAATTAGCCCATGAAGAATTTGGTTTTCCTGAGAAATGATAAATACCAGTTATTCCGTTTCCTGCATAGAAATCAGATGCAATTTTCCAAAGTGCGTCTGCAATGTCTTTCGCGCATGTTGGTCCACCAATTTGATCTTTAACAATACTTAACTCATTATTATTTGAAGCAAGACGTAACATCGTTTTAACAAAATTATTTCCATGTGATGAAAACACCCAGGAAGTTCTTAAAATCACATGTGGCCCACCTGCTTCAAGTATACCACTTTCACCAATGAGCTTAGATTTTCCATAAGAATTTTGTGGGTTTGTTTGATCACTAGTTTTCCAATTTAAATTTCCATCTCCCTTAAAGACGTAATCAGTAGATATATGTAAGAAAGGAATATTCCGGCTTGCAGAAACTTTTGCAAGTTCCTTGACAGTTGTACCATTAATAATATTTGCTAATTCAAATTCTTCCTCTGCAAGATCAACAGAAGTATATGCTACTGCATTTATTATGATATCTGCATCTGTAGATTTAACAATTTCTATTATTTTTTGGGGCTCTGTAAAATCAGCTTTATCACGACCTATTGCGGTCACATTAGGTCTATTGCACAGTTCTTTAGCTACCTGGCCTGTTTTCCCAAATAAGAGTATTTTCATTTTATTTTTCCAAGCCGAGCGCCAACGCCATCACGGCTTTGAAGGGCTTTCCACCAATCTCTATTTTCTAAATACCACAGTACTGTTTTTCGCAGCCCCTCATCTAGAGTTACAGAAGGTCTCCAATTTAATTCATTTCTAATGCGAGATGGGTCAATTGCATACCTTTGATCATGGCCAGGTCGATCAGCTACAAATGTTATTTGGTCTGCATATGGTTTTTCTTGAGGTAACAATTCATCAAGTAAAGCACAAATTTTATTCACTAAATCTAAGTTGGTTACTTCATTTTCACCACCTATATTGTAAGTTTTTCCGATTTCGCCATTCATTATCACTGTTAATAATGCATCTGCGTGATCTTCAACATACAGCCAATCACGTATGTTATCGCCTTTCCCATATATTGGAATTTGCTTACCTGAAATTGCATTTAAGATTACAACAGGAATTAATTTTTCTGGAAAGTGAAATGGTCCATAATTGTTTGAACAGTTCGTTATAATAACAGGTAAACCATATGTTTCATGCCAGGCACGAACTAAATGATCTGATGATGCTTTGGATGCTGAATAAGGTGATTTGGGGTCGTAAGGAGTGCTTTCAGTAAATAAACCTTTTTTTCCTAACGAACCATAAACTTCATCTGTGGAAATATGATGAAATCTGAAACTTTTTGGCTTACCTTGATGCTCCCAATACTTTTTTGAAGCTTCTAATATTTCATATGTACCAACAATATTGGATTGTACGAATACTGAAGGTGTATCAATTGACCGATCTACATGACTTTCTGCAGCAAGATGCATTACTGCATCTGGCATAAATTTATTAAAACATTTGACTAATTCAGATCCATTACAAATGTCGATCTTTTCGAAGCTATAGTTTGGATGATCACAAACAGATTTAAGATTTTCGATACATGCAGCATAAGTTAATTTATCAATATTTTTTATTGTATGGCCTTCATGAATTCCCCGCCTAACAACTGCAGATCCAATAAAACCTGCTCCACCTGTAACTAAGATTTTCATAACGTATGCTCATATACAAATGGGCTGATAAGATCTTTAAAAGAGGGTAAATCCTGATCTTTTTCAGACAAAGTAACTTCTGATGTACTTATTCCCCAATCAATAGATAAATCTACATCATCAAATTTTATTCCAGCCTCATGCTCTGGTGAATAGTAGTCAGAGCATTTATAGAGTATTTCTGTATTTTTTTCTAAAGTAATAAACCCATGAAGAAAACCTTTTGGAACTAGTAATTGTTTGCCATTATCTTTTGATAAGAACACTGAAATTGATTTTCCGTATGTTGGTGAACCGATTCTAATATCCACAGCTATGTCTGTAATACTACCACTTAAAACTCTTACTAATTTATCCTGTGCTGCAGGTGGAGATTGATAATGCAGGCCTCGAACAGTACCTTTAGGAATTGAAAGTGAATGATTGTCTTGAACAAATCTAATATTATTAAAAATAGTATCTAAATGATTTTGATTCCAAGTTTCGCTAAACCATCCACGAGCATCTTCAAAACGTTGTGGTTCAATTATAAAAACGCCTTCTAGTATTGTTTTTGTAGAGTACATATTAGCTTCTTTATAAGAATTAGTTAATTATTTTAAACGATATAATTATTTTTTCCAACAGTATAAATGTACTTTAGTCAGAAGATCCGCCAGAAAAACTGTTACCATCTTTGTAGTCACATGGCTCATCCTGCATTTCTAAATGCAGTCTGTTTTCGTTATATTTATTATTTCGTGCAAGTTCTTCATCAAATTCGATCCCAATGCCTGGAGATGTTGGGGCAACAATAAACCCATCATCCCATATTATTTTATTTTTAATTAAATTACCTGAAAATCCACCACCTGTAAGAATAGTTTCAGCCATTAAAATGTTAGGTATGTTTACTGCCAATTGAATATTTGCTGCCCATTCAATTGGACCAGCATAAAGATGAGGTGCAATATGTACATTATTAACTTCAGCTATAGCTGCAATCTTTTTAGTTTCTAATATACCCCCTGATCGACCTAAGGCAGGTTGAAGAATACTTGCAGCGCCTTCCTTTAAAACTTGAAAAAATTCATTTTTAGTACTCAAGCGCTCTCCAGTGGCTATTGGAATTCGTATTGAATTTGCAATTTTTGCCATTGATGAAATGTTATCAGGTGGAACTGGCTCTTCATACCAAAGAGGATCATAGGGCTCTAATGCTCGGCCTAATCTAATTGCGCCAGCAGTTGAAAACTGACCATGAGTTCCAAATAGTAAATCTGCTTTTGTACCAATAGCGTCTCTTATTGCAGCACACATTTTTACTGATAATTCAATATCAGTTAATGCAGGCATGTGGCCACCACGAGCTGTGTAAGGACCTGCAGGGTCAAATTTTACTGCTGTAAAACCTAGATTAACCATTTCCAGAGCACTCTCAGCCTGCATTTCTGGTGATATCCAAAACTTTGAAGCATCATGATGCTCCATTGGGTAAAGGTATGTGTATGATCTTATTCGATCATTCATTTTTCCACCCAATAAAGCATAAACTGGACGATCATGTGCTTTACCTAAGATGTCCCAACAGGCAATTTCTAATCCTGAAAATGCTCCAATAACACTTAAGTCAGGGCGTTGAGTGAACCCAGACGAGTAAGCTCGCCTAAACATCATCTCTATGTTTTCTGGGTTTTGATTCATCATATGACGTTCAAAAACGTCATTAATGACAGCTTCCATAGCTTTTGGGCCAACAGATGCAGCGTAAACTTCACCATAGCCTGATATACCATTATCAGTGGTTAATTTGACAAATATAAAATATCTCCCACCCCAGCCTGGTGGAGGATTTTTAACTGTAAAAATTTCTAAATCTTTTAATTTCATTTAGGTAGTCAAACACCTTTTATGAAAAAAAACAATTCTTTATCCTGCACCGCGCAAACGAGACTCTTCGCTGTCAGGTACATAGGTTCTATGAGCAAATTTTTTAATAATTTCTGGGGCGTCTTCTGGAAACTTGGCATTTTTAGTTTTCAAATCACCACAAAGTGATTGAAATATAAGTTGACCGATTACTTCTACATTATCTGCTTTTTTACAACAATCTGAATAATAAGTGCCCAATGTTAATCCACATGGAACCTGTACACTTATATCTAATGGTTGTTTTTTCCCGTCTGCATTTTCTAAAATGGAGATTAGTTCTAAAAATCCATCATAACCTGATTTATAGAGGTTTAATGTTGCCATAGCAGCTTCTTCGGCCATACCCCAAGAAAAACCAGCTCCACGTGCAGCCTTTTTTGCAAACGAAAAGATTTCAGATTCTGTTAACAAGCTTGGGCCCCATAAGACCAGTTATCTTCATCTGTTAATTCTTTAGGAAATGGTGCATCCTTAAACATACATATCCTAACCCACCTATCTGATCTTGGGTCAAACTTAGTTGCACCAAAAAATGATAACTTACAGCGCAACATGTCGATAGGCAGCATTTTACTATCTAATAGATTGTCTCGTATTTCTGAATATGGAAATTTATTACTCAACTGTATTCGTCTGACAATATGCCTATGCTCGGGATGTGCCAGTAAAAATTCACCTAAGTTTTGTTTTTTTATTAACGCTGAATGGAGCGCGGCAATGTCTCGTGCAACTGCTAATGGTTGTTCAAGCTCAGATCCATTTTCTTCAAATCGTTCACCTAAGCGTGGCTCAAGTTTTGATTCTGAGACATACCAGAATCTTGCTTGATGATCATTTTTTGAGTAATCTATACTAAGAGCCCATTCATAGTTTTCTTGAATTTGTGCCTTTAATTCATCTGTTGAAATTGATGCATCAATTTTAAAATGTTTAGTTTCATCAATGTACATACAATCAGATAGATCATCCACTAATTCTGAATAAGGCTCAAATAAGACTGATACAATTTGTTCTTGAGTGTCTTCACTAAGATTATTAGTAGACCACAAATAGAGAGTATCCCATGGATAGCTTTCTTTATCTAAAGTTTCAAATTTAGAAATCACTTGAGATAATTCATTACAAAATATTTTTATTTTTGGTTTTTGAATATCATGTTGACTTGTCCAACATTGTGCATTCTTCAGGGCATTTTTAAAATGCTCTCCCATAATTATAAATGTTTCATCAGAAACACTTTTAACAGCTCTTACACGTGCCAAGGCAGTCTCTCTAGCGTAAATCCATGTACTTAACAGGGCAGGATGATTGACTAAAAAAGGAGCCATGCCAAGACCAGTTGAATTTCCAATTCCCATAGATCGCCGCAATTTTGGATCTAACTTAACTGCATTATCACCACCTTTTTTAGAAGCAACATAGTCGACTAAATCCATAACAAAGCAACGTATCAGATAAACAGTTAACATTTCTGCTTGAAACGGGGTGCGCATTTCTTCTCTATTTGAAATTTTTGATCGATCTGATGCGCCAAATTTACCTGATCCATAAACAGCCGTCGTTCGCATTAAATAACCAACTTCATTTAATTTCTTTTCATCGGGTTGGATTCCTGCAGCCAATGAATCAATAACATAATCCCATAATCTTACAGATCGATTAGCCCTAGATAGAGTTAATTCATTTTTTGATATTCTGCCTGCTTCTTGCAGCGGTACATTGTCTTTTAGTCGTATAATATCAGATTCTGTTGGTATTCCATCATGAAGAGTAAAAGTGCAATCCCATGCTTCAGCAATTACACGGTCAGATCTTAATTCAGCAGGAAGGTCATGGGCAAAAGCAACCAACGTATAGCTTCTTTCAGGGCCATGAACGCTATAGGTGGCATACCCAAAACCGTCATCATTAATATTCCAATTTGGTTTATCAAAACGCCAATTTTCAGAGGCTAGACGTCTTAATAATACACGCATGAAACTAATGCGTGATTGATGCAGACTTCCCAATCGAGATAATTTCATTACCTCTTCAGGCTTGCGGAGTGTTAATTGTGGTATCATTCAATTGCACCAAAATTTTTATCGTAAAAGTTTAACCAATTATTTCCCATGACTTTTGAAATTTCTATTTCTGTCATACCTATTGAATTTAGCCCATTAGAAATATTTGAAAAGTCTTTGTTACCTTTATACCATGATGGCATTGGTGGAAATCCAGCATTTGACGCAGTTCCTTCGCCATAATCTATACCTTTTGTCCAACGCCCGACGCGCATCCATTCGACTATACTATCAGGTTGATTTTGACATAAATCAGTTCCAATACCAATGTTATCAATGCCCATTACATCAGCTGTTTCAGCAATCATTTCGCAAAAACTATTAATAGTACAATTTGTTCCATCTTTTAGGTGATGAGGATAAATAGAAAAACCTAGCATACCTCCTGAATTTGCAAGTTCTCGCATAACTGTGATTGATTTGTTTCGGAGGGCTTGATGCCAGTTATGTGGGTTAGCATGAGTAATTGCGATGGGCCGTTTAGAATACTCTATTGCATCCAAAGTTGATTTTTCGCCGGAATGACTCATGTCAACAACCATTCCAACACGATTCATTTCTGTTACAACTTCTCGTCCCATTCTGGTTAGTCCAGCATCATAACTTTCATAACACCCTGTGGCTAGCAAAGACTGGTTATTATATGTCAGCTGCATAAACCGTGCACCTAGTTGATGTAGAATTTGAACAAGGCCAATATCGTCTTCAATAGGTGATGGGTTCTGAAATCCAAAGAAAATTGCTGTTCTGTTGGTTTCTTTTGCTAAGCGAACATCAGCACCTGTTGTTCCTTGAAATATTAAATTAGGAAATTGTTCAAACCAACGGTTCCATTGTTCTATGTTTAAAACAGTTTCTCTAAATGTTTCATGATAAGCTATTGTAACATGAACTGCATCAAGACCACCTTCCCGCATTTCTTTAAAAATGCTTTCAGACCAGTTTGCATATTGCAAACAATCAATATGGTAATTTGTCATGATGTTGGACCTTTTGAGAGTTTGCTTAATTGATCAAATATTTTTTTTTCAATTTTGACTGTTTTAGGCATAACAAAGTTTGATCCGGGCAACCTTGTTCCCTCTTGTTCACTAACTGCTGTGATTATTTTCTCAATACGATCAAAAAAGAAGCTTCCGTGCGTACTAGGGTCAAGAATTATATAGCATTGCCCTAAATCATGAGGTTTTCCCTGTGGAAGCTTTAACCCTTTCACATCCAATGAATTTACAGACCCTGTAAACGCTGCTGCTAAAACTTCTGTCATAAGGCCAAATCCCCAACCTTTATAATCACCAGAAGACTTTAAGGATCCTTTCAGAGCTTCATTTGGATTTGTTGTGTCATTTCCCTGACTATCAACAGCCCATCCTATTGGGATATTTTCTCCAGCTGCTGATGCCATTGTAATTTTTCCAAGAGCTATCGCTGAGGTACTTTGATCAAATTGAAATGCAATATCACCATTCCTTGAAGGTATCGACATTGCAATTGGGTTTGTTCCTAAAATTGCTTTATTTCCCCCAGGTGGTGATACAACAGCACTGGCATTAGTAAAGCCAATACCTATAAACCCAGCTTGAGCAATTTGTTCTGTAAAATATCCTAAAGAAGTACAGGTATGAGAATGAGAAATAGCCAAAGAGCACGTTCCGGTATCTGATACTGTTTTTAAGGCTAATGGTAATGCGCGTTCAAAGGCTGCCTGAGCAAAGCCATATTTTGCATCTACATGAATTGATGCTGATTTAGGCAATGAAACAATTGGTTCAACAGTGCCATCTACTCTGCCAGAAACTAATTGAGTACAGTAGCTTTCTAGATAATAAAGTCCGCATATTAAATTGCCTTTGGCTTCGGCTACTCTTACGGCTTTGGCTACTGATCTAGCGATCCAATTCGAAGCACCATGATTAATGAGAGCATTTTTAGTTAAACTCTCAATTTCATTTAAATTAAGTTCTATTTTTTCCATTATAAGTCTTTGCCCTAATTAAAATTAAACATCTTCAAGAAAAACGACATCTTGTTAAGATGAATCGAACCAACGAATATAGTCATTATAAATTAATTTTGCTTAAAGGAACAGAATGACAAAAACTTTTCAGTAAAAAGCAGTTTTTTGTTTGGATTTAAAATCAAGGAGGTATCAAAAAGAGTATATTTGGGCCAAAATTGAAAAAATTAATAAAACAAAAAGCATTAAGCTCTAATCAAACACAAGAAAATAAAATTATTTTATGCTAATCTGCTCAATATAGGCAAATGATACAATTCAAATTGACCTTTAATTAATAAGCATTAAATACTTCTCTTTTACTACAATCATCCCTATCTATGTCATAATTAATAAAGTTTAAGGACTGGTCATGATTATTCCTGGATCACCAGAGATGAAATCTCAACTAGAAGCGGTCTTCGATT
>ENA-OQVM01000399-OQVM01000399.1-marine-metagenome-genome-assembly--contig:-NODE-399-length-69482-cov-12.998386_pt1 | contig 69482 bp, 62 predicted proteins | sample MGYA00237776_ERZ505498 | MGnify/ENA primary metagenome ERZ505498 (study PRJEB26159, sample SAMN06265151) | marine metagenome | isolation source: Helgoland LTER site | place: Germany:Helgoland, sampling... | reverse complement strand
CTCCCCGCCGTGAATTAGTTTTTCATCTAAAACGGATTGCAAGGCTGCTTTTAATTTTCCTATTTCTTTAAAATAATAGATTCCAATTACCGCTAAGTTAGAAACAAACTCTTTTGGTTTTTCTACCAATTGGGTAATCGCGCCCTGATCGTTCAGTTGAACTACCCCGTATGCTTCGGGTTGCTTGACTTTTTTTACCCAAATAATACTGTCTGCTTTGGGGTCTAAACTAAATTGCGCTCGGATTAATGTATCGGCATAGGCAACAACAGCAGGTCCAGATAGTGAGGGTTCAGCACACATAATTGCATGACCTGTTCCTTGGGGTTTTAATTGTCTATAAATAGTTCCTTTTGCTCCAATGTCAGAAGCAATTTTTAATAATTGTTCAACTATTTCGGCTCCAAAGAAAGCTGGGTCTCCTATAATGAAACTGACTTCTTCTATGGGTTGGTTTACAACGCCCGCTATGTCGCGAACCAATTTCTCAACAATTGGAACTCCAGCAACTGGAATCAAGGGTTTAGGTATTGTTAAGGTATGTGGTCGAAGGCGAGAGCCTCGGCCAGCCATAGGGACTATAATTTTCATGTTTTTATTTTTTTCCAGTACTGCCAAAACCACCTGCTCCCCGTTCTGTTTCGTCGAGCGAATCTGAAGGTTCCCATAAAGCTTGCTCATACCTTGCAATAACAAGTTGGGCAATTCGCTCGCCTGGGTTTACAGTAAATATTTCGTTTGATAAGTTTACCAAAATTACACCAATTTCTCCACGGTAGTCTGCGTCAATTGTTCCCGGAGAATTGAGCACAGTCAATCCGTGTTTAGCCGCTAAACCACTTCTGGGTCTAACTTGAGCTTCAAAACCTTCGGGCAAGGCTATTTTAAGGCCTGTTCCAACAATTGTTCGCTCCAATGGTCCAAGTGTAACTGGGTTTTCTAGATGAGCTCGTAGATCGGCTCCCGCTGAGTTTACAGTTGCAAAACTAGGAAGATCATAAGGGCTTTCGTTAATAATTGGTACGGTGATCATTTTTCTTTTTTATACCCACTAAAAATACAAAAAAAGCTACGCATTAAGTTGAAGTCAATACTAAAGAAAAATTAAACTTGCTCTGGTTTTGAAAAAAGGCATGAAAAAAGCCCCTCAAAAAGGGGCTGATTCAATATGTTACTCTATAAAACTATGAACTAAGGGCTTCTGCTCCCCCTACTATTTCAAGGATTTCGTTTGTAATTGCAGCTTGACGTGCTTGGTTATAAGACAGTTTTAATTGGTCTCTTAACTCAGTTGCATTGTCTGTTGCTTTATGCATCGCAGTCATTCGCGCTCCATGTTCACTCGCGAAAGAGTCGCGTAGCGCTTTGAATAATTGCATTTTTATGCTTTTTGGCAATAACTCCTGAACAATATTTTCTTGGGTGGGTTCAAAAATGTAATCTGCTCCCGCAGTATTTTGATCATCCTGTTCAGAAACAATAGGCAACAACGTTTCGGTAGTTACAATTTGGGTAGCGGCGTTTTTGAAGCGGTTATAAACAACTTCAATTTTGTCGTACTTTTTACTTGTAAAATCTGCCATAAACGAATCTGCTATAGCGCTTGCATTTGAGAACGTTAGCTCGTCAAAAATTTCGTTGTTGTTTGTTTCTATCTCAGAACTCTTTTGTAAAATGTCGTTTCCTTTTTTACCAAGTGTAATAAGACTTACCTTTTTGTTTGCATAAACGGTGCTTATGTTCTTGCTTACTGCCTTAACTATATTTGAATTAAACCCACCACAAAGCCCTCTGTTTGAAGTAATCACAAGGACTAAAACGTTTTGGACAGGGCGCTGTTCTGTATATGGATTCTGCGTATCGCCATCAATTGAGCTACTTAAATTCTGAATCAACTCGGTAAGTTTATCTGAATAAGGGCGCATTGCCGTAATTGCATCTTGAGCTTTTTTAAGCTTCGCTGCAGACACCATTTTCATAGCAGAAGTGATTTGCATGGTCGATGAAACCGATGCAATTCTATTACGTATCTCTTTTAAATTAGCCATACTACTTGATCGTTTATTCGAATTGAGCTGCTACTTCTTTGGCAACACTGTTTAAGGTGTCTAGAACTTCGTCTGTTAGTTTTCCAGCTTTAATCGTTTCTAAAACGCCACGGTGTTTGCTGTTCAATATCTCGATATAGCTTTTTTCAAAAGCTTTTACTTGATTAACGGGAACAGATCGCAACAAGTTTTTTGAACCTGCATAGATAATAGCCGTTTGGTCTTCTACTGTAAAAGGATCATTTTGAGCTTGCTTTAGAATCTCAACATTACGTCTCCCTTTTTCAATGATATTTAAAGTAGCTGCATCTAAGTCAGAACCAAACTTAGCAAATGCTTCTAATTCACGGAATTGAGCTTGATCTAGTTTCAATGTTCCTGAAACCTTTTTCATCGACTTGATTTGAGCTGAACCTCCTACACGAGAAACCGAAATCCCTACGTTAATTGCAGGACGAACTCCAGAGTTAAATAAATCAGACTCTAAGAATATCTGTCCATCAGTAATCGAAATTACGTTGGTAGGAATATAGGCAGAAACGTCTCCCGCCTGTGTTTCAATAATTGGAAGTGCTGTTAAAGAACCTCCTCCTTTTACTTTGCTTTTTAATGATGCCGGTAGATCATTCATTTCTTTTGCAATGTTATCATCTGCAATTACTTTTGCAGCACGCTCTAACAAACGAGAGTGTAAGTAGAATACATCCCCAGGATACGCTTCTCGTCCTGGAGGACGACGTAATAATAAGGATACTTCACGATACGCGACAGCTTGTTTTGATAGATCATCGTAGATGATTAGAGCAGGTCTCCCTGTGTCTCTAAAGTATTCTCCAATGGCAGCTCCAGCAAAAGGTGCATATACCTGCATGGGAGCAGGATCTGAGGCATTGGCAGCAACAATGGTTGTGTAAGCCATTGCACCTTTATCTTCTAATGTTTTTGCAATTCCTGCTACAGTAGACGCTTTTTGTCCTATAGCAACATAGACACAATAAACGGGCTCTCCAGCATCATAAAATTCTTTCTGGTTTAGGATGGTATCGATACAAACAGTTGTTTTTCCTGTTTGACGGTCACCAATTACCAATTCACGCTGACCTCTTCCTACAGGAATCATAGCATCAATCGATTTAATCCCAGTTTGTAAAGGTTCATTTACGGGTTGACGGAAAATAACCCCAGGTGCTTTACGTTCTAGTGGCATTTCAAAAAGCTCTCCTTCTAAGGCGCCTTTACCGTCAATAGGGTTACCTAATGTATTTACAACACGACCTACAACACCTTCACCCACATTGATCGAGGCAATTCGCTGTGTTCTTTTTACCGTATCTCCTTCTTTTACATCTTTGGATGGACCTAATAATACAACCCCTACGTGGTCTTCTTCTAGGTTTAGTACCATTCCTTCAAGGTTGTTATCAAAGGCAACTAATTCTCCATACTGTGCGTTAGAAAGTCCGAACACACGGGCAATACCGTCACCTACTTCGAGTACAGTACCAACCTCATCCAGAGCGGATGCAGAGCTATAGCCTGATAATTGTTTTTTTAGAATTGCTGAAACTTCAGCGGGATTTACATCTGCCATGATCGTTTATATTTAGATCGTATTCGTTTTTGTTAATGTTGTTTTTATTGCTTTCAACTGATGCACAACACTAGCATCGTATTGCATGTCGCCAATTTGTAAAATAAAACCACCTATAATATCTGGGTTTATCTTATTTTCTAATTGCACTTTGTCCTTCGTTAAATTTTTCGCTTTTTCTAAAACAAGACTTTCTAGTGCAGGAGATAAGGGAACTGCGGTAGTGACTATCGCTTTTATTTCTCCCTGAGTTTCGGCGTAAAGTCGAACATATTGTTCTCCAGTTGCTGCAACTATTGCTAGTCGGTTATTCTCAGCCAAAAGCGAAAACAATTGTAATGTTTGCGGGCAAGCATCTGAAAACAAAGCCTTCAAAGCAGCCTCTTTTTGAGTCACAGGAAGGATGGGATTTTCCAATACTATTTGCAATTCGTTGTTTTGTTGCATTAAAGTTCCTAAAGCAATCATGTCTTTAGCAACCGCCTCTGAAGCTTTAGCCTCTTGGGCATATGCTAAAGTAGCTTTGGCATAACGAAGTGCTGCGCGCGTTCCTATCATTTTACTTTAAATTGGTGTCTTTTAATAATTGTTCAACCAACTGCAATTGCTTGTCGTTACTTTCCAATTCTTTTTGAAGCACTTTTTCTGCAATCTCCATAGCAATTGAACCTACTTGTTCTCTTAACTCAATGACTGCTGCACGCTTTTCGTTTTGGATGGCTTCTTGAGCTTGTGCCAAGATTTTTTGAGCTTCCATTTGTGCCTCTTCTTTAGCACCATTAATCAATTCAGAACGTGTAATACGCGCTTCTTTGAGTAAGGTTTCTTTTTCTGCACGCGCTTCTTTCAAAATGCGTTGGTTGTCTGATTGTAAACTCTCCATCTCGTTGCGAGCAGCTTCAGCAGAAGCAAGTGCATCTTTGATTGAAGTTTCACGCTCATTGACTGCATCCAAAATGGGCTTCCATGCAAATTTTTTAAGCAAGAAAAACAAGCCTATAAAAATTAGAGATTGCCAAAAGAATAAGCCTAATGAAAATTCACCGATTAATTTTTCCATCGTTTAAAACGTTAAGTTAAAAGGCCCTAAAAGGGTCTATTTTTATACTGCAAATAAAGCAGCAAAACCAATTCCCTCTACAAGGGCAGCAGCAATCAACATTGCTGTTTGAATTTTACCATAAGCATCTGGTTGACGACCTATCGCCTCCATCGCAGAACCACCGATTCTACCGATACCCATACCTACACCGATTACTACTAATCCGGCTCCTACCATTACTGGAATTTCCATAATTATAATTTTAAATTAAACACTCTTTTATTGACACATTGCTGTGTTTGGGTTAATGATGCTCATGTTCTTCAGCGGCAAAACCGAAATAAAGAGCAGAAAGCATCGTGAAAATATAGGCTTGTAACAAAGCCACTAACAATTCTATAATCGAGATTGCAAAAGCCAATCCAAAGGATAAAGGACTTCCCAACCAACTTCTAAAAATAAACATCAGCCCTATTAAACTCATTAATACAATATGTCCTGCTTGCATATTCGCATAAAGACGTATTAATAAGGAAAACGGTTTGATAAAGATGCCCAAAACTTCTATAGGTATCAAAATAATATATAAAGGTATTTTAGCATACCATTTCATTGAAGATCCTAAAGGATCAAATATATGCAGCCAATAATCTTTTGTGCCTGTAAAATTTGTTATCACAAAGGTGAGTAATGCTAAACCAAAGGTAACGGCAATATTTCCAGTTACATTTACCCCTAGAGGTGTAAGCCCTAACATATTTAAAAACCAAATGAAGAAAAATACTGTCAAAAGAAAGCTCATGTACTTCCCGTATTTTTTCTCTCCAATATTAGGTCGAGCAATATCGTCTCTAATGTACAACACAATCGGCTCAAAAAAGCGGCCAATTCCTGCAGGAACTCCACCATTGGCAGCATAGGTTTTTGCCAGTCCTTTGAACAAGAAAAACATCAAGATGGCAATAAGTAACATACTTGTCACACCCTTGGTGATAGAAAAATCTAAAGGCGCCACATTTGTAGCATGATGACTTTCATCATAATTAATGGTCCCCGCAGCATCTGTACGGTAAATTTTTGAATGGTCTAATTTGTAAAAATAATCTCCGGATTGAACAACATCTTCACCATGATGTAACTTAGAAGAAGAAAAAACATGCAACCCATTGTCCCATAATATTACTGGAAGGGGTATCCCAATGTAAACATGTTCCCCTGAATCATTCGTATATGAGAATAAACTAAAATCGTAAGCATCCTGAAGGTGGTGAGAAATATACTCTTTGATTTCGGTTTTAAGGTCTCCTGAAGCTTCACTTTCTTTCGCCTCCAGAGTGTAGGGTGCTGAAAACAACGCGATTGTAAATAAAAAAACGGAGTAAAATTTGTTTAGCGTTGTCGGCATAAAACTTGTTTATAAATAGTGTTTTTAGCGCTGCAAATGTAAGGCTTTCGAATAAATAAAGAAATAAATAAAAGCTTTTTTAGCCTTCTTTTTTTTGGGATAAAAAAAAGGCGGACAAACAACAAGAAAAAATTTGTTTTTTAGCGGGTCTTTGTTACTTATAACGTCTCGCTAAAACCACTATTTCTAGTAAAAGCCCTATCGCATAAGGAATAAAAAAGATAAAAAATTCTGAGCGTGTTAAAACGCCATCCAATTCAAACCTAGGATGAAAATAAAAAAAGTAAATCACCAGCTTTAAAGAAACCGTTATTAGGTATAGTGTCGCTAAATTTTCTTTTTTATTATGTATTCCCCAGCTTAAAAGGAAAAGTGCTATAATTGCCAAAAGTGAATTGATACCATAACTCACAAATAAAAAGTGAGTGCTTGCTGGAAGTATTTCTAATTGAATAAATAACCCTAAGGGCATCAGAATTAAAAGCAGAATGATGTAAAGTGCGTTCTTTTTCATGGGTTATTCCAAAAACTTTTGCTTTGTCTGTATATTAGCCACAAAACCATAATTAAACCGAAAACGCTTAACGAAAGTGCAAAACTAGTTGTATGATACTTTTCATCTAAGAAATTGCCTAATTTGATTGAACCATACATTATGATTCCAATTTGAAACGCTAGGCTAGAAAAAATTAGCCATCGATTAGGCTGTTTTTTCACGTGTGGTGGTTAATTTTTTTACGCCGTCTTCCTCAGAATGCATTGAGCAATTTGCATTAAAAATTGCGCCAGAGTCCACAATTAATTTTTGTATAAAAACCTCGCCTTCCACATTACTCCCTGTTTTGAGGGAGAGGGTTCCTGACACGGTTAGATTTCCTTTAAAAACACCTTCAATATCTGCATTTGCACACAAAATTTTTCCTTTTACTGAAGCCTCTTTTCCTATAATTACCCTTCCAACTGTTTCTACATCTCCTTCTAAAATACCGTCGATTCGGATGTCTGTTTTTGCTTTTATTGATCCTTTAAATACAGTGCTCTTATCAATTTTACTGTACTGACCATTTGAGTCTATTGATTTCATCTTGCTTCGCTTTTCCAGGATTTATTTTTTAAGTAAGTACGATATTGGGACGCCAAAGTTACAAAATTATCTAATGTTTCAAATGATAATTGATCTTTGATACTCTGGTTTGCTTTTAGGCTTTCTATTTCTTGTAGATCTCTTATCCCATGAATTACAATAAATGAATAATTCTCGTCATACACATCCTGACTTACTGTCCAATTTTTTTTTGTTGTAGACAAGATACTTTTTAAATGCAGATATAGCTCTGAGAAACCTTCTTTGTCATCGCTTAAAAATGGGAAAATCCATTTATAGTTCTTATAAACCACTCCTCTTTCTACTAAATCATTGTTAGCTTCTATTTGTTCAATTAATGCTTTTGCATTTACGCCCTCCTCCACAGCACTGAAGTTTGTTGCGACATCTTTAAGGGCTACTTTCCATGATTCTACTCCTTGAAGTCGCCCCTTAGTATGGGCTTTTAAAAGCGCTATTTTAGGCTCCATCTTGCTACCACTGGTAACAACCTCAAGGGATTCAATTTCTTTTAAAACTTTTTTAAAATCTTGTTTTTCAAATAAATCTAACACATTCGCGTAAAGCTTTTCTGGAGTAATCACTCCGGAGGCATCATAATTTTCTGGGTCAGAAACTAATCGGGCAAAAGGCGTGTCTGGATACTTTTCGATTAAAGTAGATTTATTTTTAGCTGCAACTTCAGGAAGCTCCCTTTCATTCATCCTATATAAATGATATAATGCCTGAACGGCAATCTCTGAGGGCGGATTAAAAGAAAGTAGCGTTTCTAAACGTTTTCGTGCCAAAGGAAAATCACTGAATTTTTCTTTATAGATCATCCCAAGTTGCAAATATGCTTTTCGATTGAGGTTGGTGATGCTGTCTTTAGAACTTTCTTTTTTTGGCAAAGCCATGACGTAACTTTCAGGTGTTTCCTGTAAAAAAACTACCTTTTTTTTGCTTCGTTCTGAATCGACCGTTGCATTTATTGAAATATTCTGTAGAGATGCAGCGTTTCTCCAACTGTCCACGTTAGGTCGATTTCCCCAATTTGCTTTATATGTTTGGCGCCCTTTTAAAACTACTTTAGGATTGTAAAAATAAAATGCGTTTTGTGTGTTTTTCTGAATTAGAGATTGATTCTTTTTTGACTGTGCTGCTAATACTTCTTCCGCTTTTGACTGTTTTTCATCAATATAATTTTGGAAAAATTTTAATTGATCCTTCTTAGTTAGTGAAATCAATGAAAGTAAACTGTCGGTTTTCTGAATTGTTTTTTCATAAATCACAACTTCAGATAAGTTGTCTCTTTTTCTTTTAAGTTTTTTATATGCTATTGATTTTTCATCAAAAAGAGGAAGCAGCTTGTCCAGATAATCTCCTGTTTTTAAATAATCGCCTACACTAAAATAGTAATCCGCTAGATTTTGATAATTCTCAATTTGAGTATAAGAATCTATAGAAGGCGATTCTAGTGAGCGGGTGAAATAAACCAATGCTAGACTGTCTAAGTTTTCGGATAAATATAAACTTCCCAGAGTACGGTTCAGCACATGCTCAAAAGGGTCATTTTCATAGTTTTTAAGAAGCCGCTCTACGTGTTCAATTCTGTCTTCAAATTCAGTAGAATTATCTAACAACATCTGCTTAACATTTGCATTGATATAAAATTTACGTGAGGCCTTTCGCTTTAGATTCGTTATTCCTTTGTAGGCCCATTGAGCAGAATCTTTTTTTCCTAGTAATTCAAAAACTTGACCTGTAATAAATAAATATCTGGCTTTTGACTTTCTCTTTGGAGCTGCAAGGGCTGCGCGTTTTATATAATAGGCAGCTGAATCTATTTCTTTCAGATTAATGAAAGCGTTGGCAACTGTTGCGTTGGCTAAAGGGTAAAATTTATTTCTTGGCTTCAAAGATTTAGCAATAGGTCTAAGATTCTGAATCGCCAATTCGTGGTTTTGTAATCGAATATTTGTTTTCTCACGCCAGATCTTACCTTGTACAAAGATGCTTTGGTTTGCTCCACTTTTTAATAAAAAATTAAAGGCTTCCAATGCAGGGAAAAAACGACGATCAAAATATCGTGCTTTACCAAGTAACAAATAAGCCTCATCTATCTGGCGATTGTATTGGTTCCCTTTAATATTCATCGAGTGTTTTTGAATTGCTTTTACTGCTTTTTCTTCAGCGCGATCAAAACCAGGAACGATAGAGGATTCATCAATATTTTCGCCCCTTAAATTAATAGGCTCTATTGGAATCAGTTCATAAAAATTATCTTCATATGCTTCCTCCAAAATTTGCTCACCAATTGCAAAGGCCTCTTTTCCATTAAAAAGGACATTGTATTTGGTTGTGAGGGTGTGGTACTCTTTATTTAGGACTCCACTCTTTGTAGTACTACAAGAAAAGAATGGCATTAAGAATAAAGGGATAATCCAAAAAAGAGGGTGGGCTTTTAACATCTATGATACTTGTATGATAATAACATGAAAACAAGCGTTTTAGTATGTCAGGTAGTTATATTAATTTGAAAAATAGTGTTCCAGTTCTTTTAATGTTGATGGGGTCGTTTTGATGTCTTTTAAAATCACTCCTTTCTCAAGTAAGACAATACGTTCGCAGACGTCCGTCACATGGGTTAAATCATGACTAGAAATCAAAAAAGTTGTTCCATGCTTCTGAGCTTCTTCCTTTAAAAGAGTTTTAAGGCGAATTTGTGTTGTTGGATCGAGATTTGCAAAAGGTTCGTCCAAGATTACCACTTCAGGATGTCCAATTAAAGCACCAATTATTCCCGCTTTTTTTTGATTCCCTTTTGAAAAATCTCTCAAATATTTTTTTTGGTTTAATATTTCTGAGTTAAAAAATGGCTCAAAAGCTTTGACAAAAAGATCGACTTCTTCAATTGTTTCCCCCCGTAAACTTCCAATAAAATGATAGTATTCTTCTACAGTTAGATAGCCTATTAAATAGCTTTCGTCAATAAATGCAGAAGTGAATGGTTTCCATGCTTCACTTTTTTGAACATCTATCTCGTTAATAGAAACTGTGCCACTGCTGGATTCAATTAAATCCAATAGCAAACTAAAAAAAGTAGTTTTGCCTGCGCCGTTATTTCCTACTAACCCAAAAAGTTCCCCCTTTGGTATATTGAGCTCTTGGAGATCTAAAACGGTGGCCCCGCCATATTTTTTTGATAGTGAGTGAACTGAAATCATATTTTGCTTTTATTAAATGAGGCGAGAGTTTCGTATTTCTTGGTTTGATAAATTCTTTCAATCCAGTTGAGGATTTTATTTTGAAAAACAAGCCCTAGAATTCCTGAAAAAACAAGCCCTAGAATTCCTGCATTAAATCCTAGAAATGCATAAGGGAGGTAAAAAATAATTATCGGTAAAACCAGTTTAGGCAACGAAAACAATAGCTGTGTTAAATTAAATGCTTGGGTGTTTTCAAATGCTTTTGCCTTGACATTGAGCTTAATGGGAGTAGCGTTATAAGCTCCTGAGAACAAGTTGATGAGGCTCCCAAGACCCAAGTTAAATAATCCAGCTGCTAATATGATGAGCATTACCTTTTTACCAAAATATAAATAGGGAAAGGATAAAAAAGTACACAACACAATAGAAAACATAAGCAGATAAAGTTTTGATTTTAGATACTCTTTATAAGGTAAATTCTGCCCCATTAAAAAAGAATAATACTCGCTGTCCCAAGCGGGAACATATTGCCCATAAGCTGTCATAAATCCGCCAGTTATAAATACCCCAGCAAAAATTAATACGACCGGTCGCTCAATGTAAATTTGTTGTGTAAAAAAAAACAATCCATAAAATAAAAACATAAAACCCATCAAAACTACTTGTCGAGCCCTAATGTTTCTAATAATTAACCGAATGTCGTTTTTAAGAAGAACGCCTATTGTTCCCCAAGCATCAAAGAATTTAAGCTTTGATCCAATAATTCTCTCTTTCTTTTTGCCTAATCCCTTATCCAGATAAAGTTGAGATTTTAAAAAGCGCTGTGTAAGTTGCCAAATAAAAGCAAATAAAGCTAGAGGAACCAAAATCCAAAGTGGCTGAGTATATATAGCTTCAAATCCTGAACTAAAAAAAGAAATGACAGGGATTTTAAAATAGGTTTCCAAGAGATACCCCAAAATCAAGAAAATAAGTGTGCCAATGGCAATACTTTTGTTTTTATTAATTAAAAAAATCAAATAATTACTAGTGACGGAGAGGGTCAATATCGCAAAAAACCAAATCCATAAAGAAAGGGTAGAGCCATTTTCAACACTTACAACAACACAAAAAGGGATTAAAATTATAAGCGGAATAAAATTAAAAAAGGAGGTCAATGAGCGAAGCATTACCCTTTGTATAATCTGAGCTTTAGTAATCGGTTGAAGCAAAAGTGATTTTACATCTGTAATAGGGGGGTTTTGGATAAAATACCGCATTAAAAAATCAATTCCGAAAAAGTAAATTATCCATAAATTCACAACAGATACTGGGTCTTGATCAGGAGAAGCTTCTCTGATAATAAAAAAAAGTCCTATTCCTAGAGCCAGAAAAACAACTAAAAAATACAGTACTATAAAGCCAATAAAAATCCGCGCTGCCAACTTCAATTCCCACTGCGGTGCTCGAAAAAATTTCTTCTTAGAAAGGGAAATTGATTGTTTTAGTGAAATGGACATAAATCTGGGCTTTTAAACTTCTTGAAGAGGTACAATGATAATCATTTTTTTAAATTTGTCAAAAAAAAGCTATGTCTTCATTTCATTCCCTTCGCGTTTCTAATATTGACAAATTAACCTCCAAAGCAGTTATTGTCTCTTTTGAAATTCCCCCTACATTAATGGGTGATTTTAATTTTATGGCTGGACAATACATAAGCTTACAAACCCAAATTGCTGGTAGCCAAGTCCGGCGTTCCTATTCCATTTGTTCAGTTCCTCAATCAGGAGTATTACAAGTGGGAATTAAGCAGGTTCCTGAGGGTGTTTTTTCTACTTACGCTACTCAGCAACTTGCAGTCGGTGATTTTTTAGAGGTAAGTGTTCCTGAGGGGCGATTTACTTTAGCTCCAGAATTAAACGAAAGTACAATAGTAGGTATTGCTGCAGGAAGTGGGATTACTCCCATCATGTCCATAATAAAGTCTGTCCTTCAGAGTGATTCCAACTCTCAATTTGTCTTATTATATGGGAATAAGTCCCCAGAAGAAGCCATGTTCTATGAAGACCTAATAATGCTCGAAAAAGAAAATCCTCAAAGATTAAAAATTCATTGGGCATTTACCCAAGCCAATGTGGCTGATACGCATTTTGGACGAATAGATACCTCTCTTGTCAATTACCTTTTAAAACAAACTGAAGACAAGCTTCCAGAAGCGTTTTATCTCTGTGGCCCAGAAAGTATGATTCATATAGCTACCGATCAGTTAGTAAAGAAAGGGATTTCAAAAGAGCAAATATTTTTTGAGCTTTTCACGGCTAATAAAGATACTGCGTCAGTAGAAACCTCAGCAGAAAAAGGAATCTTAACTTTGACTTGTGATGAAGTCACCCATTCTATTGAGTTGGTCGCGGGAAAAACTTTATTGGATATTGCCCTCCAAGCAAAGCTGGACGTGCCTTATTCTTGTCAAGGAGGAGTTTGTAGTAGTTGTATTGCGCGTGTTACGGATGGTAAAGCATCCATGCAAAGCAATCAAATATTAACGGATGAAGAAGTTAAAGAAGGGCTTGTATTAAGTTGTCAGGCTATTGCCCAAACAGAACAAATTAGCCTTGATTATGATGATGTTTAAATTTAAATTAACTCCCCTTTAATCAAAAAGAAATTAAATCGTAATTAAATAGTTTAAGGCTAATTGCAGAAAAAAGTATGGCCATTATTATAAGATTTTTTAAGAAACCATTTTTTATTGCGTCAATAGCGATTCCCAAAAAAAATGCAGTTGGAATAAAACTTTCTAACCATACAGCGTTCCCTTCATTTATATTTAAAAAGCGGAAAAAAATGCTTATTATTAACCATATTCTCATGAATTGAAAAACCCTAAAAGTATTATTTCTTTGGGCCATTGTTTTATAATTGGAAAGTCTAAAAATAGTTGCTGTTAATAGAGCAATAAAAACAGTCGCACTCCATGCTATATCTTCCTTGGAATACTCTCCAATTACTGATAATTCAGATTTAAGGATGTTTGAATCGTAAAAAAATGACCCTGTGGCAACATAAAATAAAATCCATAATAGCTGCAGGGTAAGAATTACACCAACAAAAAGGGCAATTACATTTTTAATTTGCCTGTGCCTAATTTCAAACAGAATTAAAAGAGAGGTAATTATAAATACAGAATAATAAATATTGATGAAGGCAAGAATTGCTACCAAAACACCAAGAAGAAAAAGGGCTTTTGTTGAAGATGCTTTTTTAAAATCATTTGAAAAAAGACTTGTTGTAATTAAAAGTATAACTAAAACTATTGCCATCTCAATTGAAAATCCTCCTTGCTGATTGAACAAAAGGATACATAAGGGTATTGAAAGAAGATGAATAGCAGCAAATGATTGGTTAAGTCGTCTTGACTCTAAAAAAGAAATTGTAACAATAATGATGGCATAAGCAACCCATAAAAACATTGTTTTAATTAAGGCTTGTGCATCAATATTTCCAGCAGTAACACAATATGTTACAAAAAAAATTGCTAGAAAACATAAAAAAAAAGAGGTGATGAACGCTTGAATAGTTAGCCTTTTAAATATCTTTGCAAACATATTGGTTCAAATTTTAAATCAATTTATAAATTATAATCTTGTATGAAAGCTTTTTTTGAAGGAATTGCCTGGCTGTTTGAAGAAATTCTTTTTCTTCCTTATGATCTTTTGCGTCAAATCGAAGCAAGCAGTTGGACGCTTTCCAATACTGTTAATTGGATTTTTGTGCTTGTTGGCTTTTCTGCTTTAATTTATTGGATTTTACAACTTAATTCTTTTGACAAAAACGGAGAAGAAGACAAAGACCCTTCTGCCCATTCGTTTTTATAAATCAAATCCAATATCTTTTCGATAATTAATTCCTTGAAAATCAATTTTTGACAAAGTCTCATAGCTTTCTTTAACCGCATGCCTGTGATCTTTGCCAAAGGAAGTTACTGCCAATACACGCCCGCCTGAAGTTTCAATTGATGTTCCTTTTTGTTTTGTGCCAGCATGAAAAACCATTTTCTCTTTATGCAGCTCTAGCCCTGTGATTATTTTTCCTTTTTCATACCCCTCTGGATAGCCTCCAGAAACTGCAACAACAGTAGCGGCAACTGCTGAATCAATCTCTAATTCCACCTCATTTAACCGCTCATCATTTATGGCTTGCAAGACAGCTAAGAAATCATTTTTAATCCTCGGAATGACAACCTCCGTTTCAGGATCTCCCAATCGAACATTGTATTCAATTACTTTGGGTTCATTTCCTACTTTAATCAACCCAATAAAAACAAACCCCTTGTAAGGTAAACGATCTTTCTTTAGTCCTTCAATTGTAGGTTTTATGATTTGAGTTTCTATTTTATCTTTAAATTCTTTTGTAACAAAAGGAACGGGAGAAATAGCGCCCATTCCTCCTGTGTTTAATCCTGTATCCCCTTCTCCAATTCTTTTATAGTCTTTGGCCATAGGCAGGGTTAAATAGGAGGTTCCGTCGGTCAAAACAAAACACGATAATTCTATTCCTGCTAAAAACTCCTCAATAACTACTTTACTGGATGCAGCGCCAAATTTGCTTTCCAAAAGCATTTCACGCAATTCCTTTTTTGCAGTTGCTAAATCCTCAATTATAAGAACTCCCTTCCCTGCAGCAAGCCCATCTGCTTTAAGCACGTAGGGAGAGTTGCTTTGTTCTAAAAAAACTTCACCTTCTGTGATCGTTTCCGATGTAAATTCAGCATAAGCAGCAGTAGGAATATTATGTCGCATCATAAACTCTTTAGCATATGCCTTACTCCCCTCTAAGGTAGCTGCCTCTTTTTGTGGTCCAATAACTCCTACAGAAGAAAGCTGTGGATCATTTAAAAAGAAATCATGGATCCCATTTACCAATGGGTCTTCAGGGCCAACAACTACCATCTGAATGCTATTTGTTAAAACCGCATTTTTTATTCCTTCGAAATCATTTACTTCTATGGGAAGGTTGGTAGCACATAATGCTGTCCCTGCATTTCCTGGAGCTGCAAAAAGCTGATTGCAATCTTTACTCTGTTTAATTTTCCAACAAAGAGTGTGTTCACGTCCACCTCCACCAATAACCAATACATTCATTAAAAATAATTTATACAAAGATAACCACTTAAGATATATCTAAAGTGTTCTCTTTTTAATCTTTAAAAAAAGTGTCTATTTCTTTTTGAATTTTTTTCACAAAAGGTAAATGTGCCTTTTTGGCCTCCGGTTGTTTTCCTTGCCACTCTATTAATTCACTTGAATTAATGATTGGAAAAAAAGAGTCAAGTCCCTCTAAGCGGCTTTTTTGATTGGGATGTTCCAGCCCGTCTGAAAGAAAAAGCACCGGGGTTTCAAAGGCTACCGCTGGAAGAGCAGAATGAATTCGAGAAGTAATTACTAAACGAGCATTTGCAAGATTGACTAGTTGCTTTCTTGCTTCTAATATTCGTTCTTTTTCTGAAAAATTTTTTGTGTCTATTAATTGAGAAGTCCACACTATCCTTTCTTCTTGAGACTCCAAATATATCATCAACCGTGACATAGCTTTTCTATACTTGATATATTTTAATGGAAATTTAAGGGTTTGTACAAAGATGTTTAAAAAGCCGTTTGTTTTGGTTAATCGAAAAGTTTGCGATTCGGGTAACAATCGCTCTAAAGGGCTAATTACCACAATCCCTTTTCTTCCTTTTTTAGGAGTTGTAAACGCTGATCTTTTTAAACTTAAGGTCATACATGCAGAAAAAAAAGTTTTTATTCCTTTACTCTCAAGCACTCTTTGGGTGTGTAAATCACGACAGCCAATGGGCTGATGGGTTTTAAAATAAGTTATTCCCTTTTCGCTTAACATCACTTTCTCAGCGGTGGGATTGAGATGAAACGAAAGAAATAATGGGGTAATTTGAGGTGAGGGCGGCCAGTGTGATGGTTTTTCCATAAACCACCCGTTCATCACCAAACTTACTTTGTCTCCAGCGTATTGATCTAAATGGTCTCTATCTAGTTCAGCTATTTTATCATCTCCAATTAATTGCTTTGCAGCAATACTTTGAATGTAATCCCCTAAATTATTTGAATTTGGGTACGCTAAAACTGCTGGTTTTCTATTCATCAGATCCTGTATTTTCTAAAAGCATCATAAAGGCTTTCTTTCTTCTTTCTAAAGGATAAGCATTTTGAATTCGCTTTCGTGCTTTCAGCCCCAATCCTTTTGGGTTTTTTTTTAAAAAATCTATTAAAACTCCTGGGGCTGTACCCTCAATAAAAAGTAATCCGGTAGTGCCAATGGCGTCTGGAATACCAAAAACCGCTTTCCCAATAGGGACGCATTCACAGAGCATTGCTTCACATAATACGTTGGGTAAACCCTCTATTTTAGAACCCTGAAAATAAAATTGACTTTTACTGTAAAGTGTTTTCAATTCGGCTCTTGTTTGGGTTTCCAAAAGTTGGATGTTTTGAGGTAGCTTGTCAGATCTTAGCTTTAATGACTTAATTCCTGCAATCGTAAACTGATAATCAGGGAGTGCTGTTGCCAAAGAAATAAATAAAGGAATTCCCTTTCGCTCATAGGTGCGTTGATCTGAAATATTGGCTACTGTTAGCACCGTCTTTTCCTTTTTTGTCTCATCTGCTTTCCAGAAACTGCTGTCATAGGAGGTAGGCACTTCTGCTATGGGTGTTTTAATATTTGGAATAAATTTAAAAATCCCTGATTCAGTTTCTGAATCATCCTTGGCCTGTTTACATCCTTCTGCTAAACTTTTATGCACTACCCAAATTTGACTACAAAGGGTGTAATTAATTCGTGCTAGTTTTTGTCTAAAATTTTTCTTTAAAAAAATTCCATATTGCAATTTTGGGCTTGAAACCGCATCATATCCTCCAACGATTATGATACTTTTTTTACCAAAAAGTGTGGAAAAAAATAAAGGGAAGAAAGAATGATAATCATTAAACCAACTTATCGTTGCATGGGATTGTAAAACATAAAGAAAGCCAAAAAAAAACTCCCGTATTCTATTGAAAATAAAACGTAATGGATCTTTATATGGCGGAGAGTGAATTAATAAAACAGAGTACCCTAGAGATTCTAAAAGCGCTACGTCTTTGAGAACAAAAGTGTTTTTGATTGTACACACCAAGGTTACTTTCTTGGTTTTCATTTGTCTTCTATTTTTAAATTAAAAAACGCGTCTAATTGATCTGCTATTTTCCTGTTGTCTGCAACCCTAGGAATCTTGTTTTGACCTCCTAGTTTTCCTATGCTTTTCATGTATTTTTTAAATCCCCCTGAGTCCACAGGTCTAATAACCAATGGTCTTAAGACTTTGCCAATAATAAGATCTTTATAGTAAATGTTTTTTTCTTGCATGGCTTGATCTATTTCTAGCGCAAAGCCATCTAAGTCTTTTGGTAGCGTATCAAATTCAATATACCATTCGTGATAAGGCAATCCTTGACTTGGATTAATTTGAGGTGCAACAGTAAATTCTCTAATCTGAATTTCTTCCGTTTCTTTTTCTATGGCAAATTGAATGGCTTGTTCAACTTCACTGACAATAACATGTTCTCCAAATGCCGAAATAAAATGTTTAATTCGTCCACTTACAATTATCTTATAAGGTGATAAATTGGTAAACTGAATGGTGTCTCCTAGATTATATCTCCATAATCCTGCTGTTGTAGAAATAATCATGACATAATTTACTCCTAATTTTACTTCTTCTAAAGATAGGAAAACGGGGTTTTTATCAAAAAAACTAGAAGATTCGACAAACTCATAAAAAATACCATGGTTTACTAGAAGCAATAATCCCTTGTCCTGTTGTTCATCTTGATAAGCAAAAAACCCTTCCGAAGCGGGATATAGTTCAATGCTATCTGGAGTACGGCCAATTAATTTTTTAAAGATGGCCCGATATGGTTCAAAATTAACCCCTCCATAAACAAAAAGTGAAAAGTTGGGAAATAAATCGCCTACATTCTTTCCTGTTTTATCAATCAAACGCTCAAAATACATTTGAACCCAAGAAGGTATCCCCCCTATAATCGTCATGTTTTCTGATTTCGTTTCAGCTACAACAGCATCTACCTTTTTTTCCCAGTCCTCAATACAGTTCGTTTCCCAACTTGGCATTCGGTTTTTTTGTAAATAACTAGGAACATAATGCGCAACAATTCCAGACAGTCGCCCTAAGGCAATTCCTTTTTTATCTTCCAAGACAGGACTTCCTTGAAGAAATATATGTTTCCCATTTACAGAAGCTGCCTTTCCTGTTTTAAAAATATAGTTCAAAATCGCTTCTTTAGCCGCTCGAATATGTTGAGGCATGGATTCTTTTGTAATTGGAATATACTTTGCGCCAGAAGTTGTCCCACTAGATTTTGCATAATAAAGGGGTCTTCCTGGCCAAAGCACATCGCTTTCTCCATTTAAAATAGCATCAATATATTTTTTTAAGCCTTCATAGTCCCTGATTGGAATGGCACTTTGAAATTCTTTTATTGATTTAATCTTTTCAAAATCATGTTCTTTTCCAAAACGTGTTTTTAAACCTCTTTTGATGAGTAAATTAAACACCTTTTTTTGAGCATCAATAGGTCTTGTAATCCACTTTTGATTCTTTCGATGCGCAATAGCAGCATAAATTTTAGCTCCTAAGGTTTTAATCATTAGTCCGAAAAATTAAAAAAATTGGAAGGGTTTAAAGGATAGCCATCCATCCATAATTCAAAATGTAAATGAAATCCTGTGCTGTATTCTCCTGTATTTCCTGCACTAGCAATAACTTCTCCACCTATAACGGAATCCCCTTGAGACTTGCTAAGTGCCGAGTTGTGTTTATAAACGGATAAAAAGCCTGATGGGTGTTCTAAAATAATTACAAATCCCGTTTGCACTGTCCATTCGGCAAAAATTACTGTCCCGTCAGCTATTGCCTTGATTGGTGTGTTTTCTTCTAAAACAATATCAACCGCATAGTGCGCCTCCTCTTTATTGAAGGCTTGTGAAATTGGCCCTTTAGCCGGTGGTAACAACAAGGCATTTAGTTCTAAAGAACCTGAGTTATTATTGGGGTTGTATTTATCCTCATTAGCTACAAATGCCCTCAATAGTGAATCTTCCAGAATAGGAGACACAAAATTTGTGTTCTGTTCTAATGAATTTAGAAGTTGATCGTTTGATAGTTCTTCATCTTGAAAAGAAATATCTTCTGAAATTACAGCACGAACAGAATTCAGATATTGAATGTTTTGATTATAAAGTGTAATTAGTGAATCTGTTGTAAACAAATTCTGAATTGCTTTTTGTCTCAATTCGGAAGAATCATATCCCGGAATGTACTCTTTTAGGGAAGTGTATGATATCATCATAAAAAAGCCTGTGCAGAAAAGGACCAAAAACAAAAAGCCTCCAAAAAAAACACTAAAACGAGAAATACGCAGCTGTGATTTCTCTTCAAATGTCTCCTCATTGATAATAACCATCCTATATGAGCTGAATAGTTTTCTGAGAAAATGTTTCGTTTTTGTTTCTTGTTTTGCCATAATAGATTACAAAGATACGGAATCCTACATCTGAGAAAATATCCTCAATACATTTTGATGTAAATGAAACTAAATATTTCTGTACATTTGTTTTAAAATAACACAAATGCTAATGGCTTTAACATTTTTAGGCATGATAGGGGGACCACAAATCATTTTAATAATCGCAGTAGTATTATTGCTTTTCGGAGGACGCAAAATTCCTGAACTAATGAAAGGATTAGGAAGCGGTATAAAAGAGTTTAAAAACGCCACCAAAGAGGAGGAAACTCCTAAGGGTGAAGATAAAAAAGATTAATCTGCTTTTTTTAGTGTGTTGATTATAGTGTTTAGCTCAAACATATAATCTCTTTTATTTGCTGTTGGTGCAAACACAAATCCTTCAACAACTAACATTCTTTTATTCAAAGTATCCTGAATCATATAATTCACAAAAGGTCCTGCCATAAAATCATTGGCAACTTCCCACGTTCCCTTGGTTAAGTAACTTAATTTTCCATCTATTTCTGTTCGGTAAAAATAAGGGCGAAAAGCTCGCTCTGTAATCAGATAGCTCCCGTCTAATCTTCCTGGAACATAAACTTTTCCAATAGAATCTCTTATGTTTAAAATTCGTTCGTTAAAAGTCCCCTCCAGTATATTTTCATTTAAAGTATAAGCTATTATGTTTAAGTGGCCTTTTTGAACTTCCTTTTGAATCCAAACAAAGTTTGTCGTGTCTTTAAAGGTTTTATATGCGGATGGATAAGTCAATTTAATTCCAAACCGCTTAGCTAATGTGTTCTCGTTTGTAGGGGATTTCATGATCCTTCTAAGCTTCTCCTTACGTTCATTTTCAAACATGGTTTGCCTAAGTAAAGCAGCGTTTTCATTAAAGTAAAAGGCTTGACTTTCTGAATCAATTCCCGTTATTGTCGCCAATATTTGAGGTTTTGCAAACTGGTTTTGGGTCAAACGAAAACCATCAAGAGAGTCTTTTCTAAACCAAACAATATTTCTGTTTTGTCTAGCAAAACCAGTAAATGCCTTTGGGTTCATATAAACCAATGAAAATTCGGGTTCGTCTAAAGGGAGTCCTTCATAAATTTTTTGTAATCCAGCTCTTACTTCTTCGCCCAGTTTGGTGTTCCAGTCTTTCTCATTCATCACCACAGTAACATGATTTATGTTTCCACTCGATTGAGGAACATAATTCACCTTTTTATCTGTATCGCTTTTACAATAAAAGAAGAGTAATGCAATACAATAAACGAAGCCTTTTTTCATTTTATTCATTTAGAGCAGCAATTCCCGGAAGTATTTTTCCTTCTAAACTTTCCAGCATTGCTCCACCTCCTGTGCTAATATAGCTCATTTTGTTTTCAAAGCCGAATTGCTTTACCGCTGCTACCGAGTCTCCACCTCCTACTAACGAAAAAGCACCTGCTTGAGTCGCCTCAGCAATTGAGTCTCCAGCCGCTATTGTGCCTTTTGAAAAATTTGAGAATTCAAAAACACCCATAGGTCCATTCCAAAGAATTGTTTTACACTTTAAAATAAGATTATGAAATAACACTTGACTCTCTGGACCAGCATCCATTGCTTCCCATCCGTCCGGTATGTTCATTACATCAAATGTTTTTTGGGTTGCATCATTACTAAAATCATCTCCTGCCAAAACATCAACAGGTAAATGAATTTCAACTCCTTTTGTTTTAGCTTTTTCTAATAACTCTAGAGCATAATCACAATAATCGGGTTCACATATTGAATTTCCAACCTGTCCTCCAAGGGCTTTTGTAAATGTATAAACCATTCCTCCTCCAATAATCAAATGATCTACTTTTTCTAAAAGACTTTCGATAATGGTGATTTTTGATGAAACTTTCGCGCCACCCAATATGGCTAGTATGGGTTTCTCTCCTTTTTCCATTACTTTTTCTATTGCAATCACCTCTTTTTCTAAAAGGATACCAAAGCATTTGTTGTCCTTAAAAAGATTGGCTATTATGGTCGTGGAGGCATGGGCTCTGTGTGCTGTTCCGAAAGCATCGTTAACATAAAACGTTCCCAAACGGGCTAGCTTTTCTGAAAATAAAATATCTCCTGCTGTTTCTTCTTTATGAAACCTCAAGTTTTCCATCAACAATACCGTTCCTTGTTCTAGATTTTTTGCTGCGGCTTCTGCAGCATCACCCACAGTTGTAGAGCAAAATTTGACAGGTCTTCCTAAAACATCGGCAACTGTTTCTACGATATGTGACAAAGATAATTTGGGATCATTTCCTTTGGGACGACCAAGGTGTGAGAGTAAAACACAACTTCCACCTTGTTCCAAAATATAATCAATGGTAGGTTTAGCGGCCTCAATTCGAGTTCGATCTGTAACCTCCAAGGCTTCGTTTAAGGGTACATTAAAGTCTACCCGAATAATTACTCGTTGATTTTTGAAGTTTTGCTGATTTAAAGTGCGCATTTTTATTAAATTTTTTTCAAAAATACAATAATGTCAAGTGTTGCCAACCTTATTTTATAAAGATCTGAAAAGAGTATTTTAAAAAAACTATAGTAAGTGTATCTTTAACCCATGATTTGGAAAGACATCATCGGTCAGGAAGATATTAAAAAGCAACTAGAACACCTAATAGATTCCAATCAAGTTCCTCATGCTCAACTATTTACAGGATTATCTGGATATGGAGGATTGCCTATAAGTTTAGCTTTTTCATTAGCATTATTGGGTATTTCATCAGAAAGCTCTTCAGGTAAACCTTTAGGAGAAAAAATTCATCATCCGGACTTTCATTTTGTTTATCCGGTTGTTAAACGTGGCACTGAGAAAGTGGCTTATTGTAGTGATTATAGCTCTGAATGGACTGCTTTTTTAAGCGAGAGCCTTTATGGAAATTATAATGACTGGTTTGAAGCTATCGTTGAAGGAAATAAACAGGGATTAATAGGTGTGAAAGAAATTGAAAAATTACATCAAAAGATGCATTTGAAATCCTATTCTGGAGGAAATAAGGTTTGTGTTATTTGGGGAACTGAAAGAATGAATAAAGTAGCTTCGAACAAGTTTTTGAAAATTCTTGAAGAGCCTCCTCAAAACACCTATTTTATTTTAATCGCCGAGGATATTGAAATGCTTTTACCAACACTTGTTTCAAGATGCCAACTGGTAAACATTCCTCCCATTACAAATAAAGTTTTGGAAGCTTCTTTGTCCAGTGAAATTAAAGATAAAAAAAGCCTTGTTACTCAAGCAGAAGGAGACTACAGGCGTTTACAGAGAATCGTACAAAACACGAACAATAAAGAGTTTGAAGCGCTACTTATTGCAGGATTGAGGGTTGCTTTTAAAGTCAAGAAAGACGTAAATTCTATTGTCAAATTGATGGAGTGGACAGGAAAACTAAGTCAGATTGGTAAGGAAGAACAAAAGGCATTTTTGAATTATGGGGTACAGTTTTTTAGAGATGCTTTTCTTATAAACTATTCTTTACACAAACTCGTTCACTATCAAACTGAAAATGACTTTGACATTGAAAAAATTGCTCCCTTTATTACGAGTAATAACATTCAAGATTTGATATCATTATTTGAAATAAGTCATTATCAAATTTTGAGAAATGCCAATGCCAAGATGGTTTTTGATAACTTGGGGATTCAATTATCTCGTTGTTTTTTTTAAAACCGATTTGCTTAACTCGGCTTCCTGAAAACATAAATCTTTGAAGAGTATTGATTATTAAAGAGAGCTTTAATATTAGAAATAAGACCTATGAAAATTCCTCTTAAAAAAGGAAATGTTGCCCCTTTTTGAACTTCAGACATGTATGATATATAAAAGGCGTCGAACCATAGAGGGTGTTGCGATTCAAATAAAAACCCATTTTCCTCAAGTAGTCTAATTAATCCAGAGTCTGTAAAGTGCCACAAGTGTCGGGGCACATCCAGGGCTGCCCAGAATGCTTTATAATATATCGCATCGTAACTTTTAAGATTAGGAACCGCAATTACCAGCTTCCCTGTCGTTTTGAGTTTTGAATACAGTTGTGATAGCACATCATTTAGTTCTGGTAAATGTTCTAAGACATGCCAAAGTGTGATGGCTGAAAAACTCTCTGTATTGGGTATGTAATTAACTGTTTTATAGCATGTTAAGCCCTTTTTAAGACATTCTTTTCTTGCCTTTTCACTTGGCTCTACTGTACTTATGATAAACCCTTTCTTTTTTAAATACGTTGCAAAAACACCAACGCCTGCACCTACATCCAGGACTCGTTGATTTGAATATTTCTTTATAAAACTAGATTTGTAAGACAGCATTAATCTTTGTATAAAAACATATACATAGTCTAAAAAGGATTTACGTTCTGTTTTATGTGAACTGTAATCTTGAGCCTGGTAATAATGATCTAAATCAATTTTATTGGGTAATTCAGTAAAAGCATATTGAGCCTCTTCAATCCAAAAAACGTTAAACTCTTGTTGGGAAACCAAATGATCTTTGGGTCTGTATAGAAGTTTTACTTGTTCCACGTGAAACATTTAGCGACCCATTGATACGAGAAGTACACTAATATCACTTGGATTAATGCCACTGATTCGTGATGCTTGTGCAATTGTATCGGGTCTGATTTTATTGAGCTTTTCTTTGGCCTCATGTGATAATGATGCTAAGACATCAAAATTGAAACCGCGAGGTATAACAATGTTTTCTAAACGTTTTAATTTATCGGCATTACGCTTTTCCTTTTCAATATACCCTGCATATTTAATCTCAATTTCGGCTTGCTCAAATACAGTGTCATCTATTTCAAAGTCATTAAGGTAAGAATTGATTGATCTGAATTGATGTAAATCTTTCCTAGTAATTGATGGTCTTGAGAGAAGCTTAGCAAACTTATCTGTTTGGGTGACAGTATCTGATTTATTGTTAAGCAAAACTGTATTTGCGGTGTTTAGCTCATAGCTGGTTTTCCTAAGGAAGCGAACCAGGTCAGCTCTTTGTTGTTGTTTTTGTTCAACTTTTTTCAAGCGATCATCACCCAGCAATCCGATTGAGTGGGCTTTTGGAGTTAAACGTTCGTCTGCATTGTCTTGTCGTAATAATGTCCTGTATTCTGCTCTGGATGTAAACATTCTATAGGGCTCTTCCGTTCCCTTTAATATAAGATCGTCAATTAAAACACCTATATATGCCTCTTCACGTCCTAAAACAAAAGGGCTTTTATCAGATGCTTTCAAGTGAGCATTGATACCTGCCATTAGGCCTTGGGCAGCGGCTTCTTCATAGCCTGTAGTACCATTAATTTGACCAGCAAAAAAAAGGTTTTGGACATTCTTTGTTTCTAAACTATGAAATAACTGTGTTGGTGGAAAATAATCGTATTCAATTGCATATCCAGGTCTGAAAAACTTTACGTTCTCAAAACCAACAACAGACTTTAGTGCCTTGTATTGAATATCATCGGGGAGTGAAGTCGAAAATCCATTTACATAAACCTCAACCGTATTCCAGCCTTCTGGTTCAACAAAAATCTGATGTTGAGACTTATCGCTAAAACGATTTATCTTATCTTCAATAGAGGGACAATACCTAGGGCCTGTGCTCTGTATTGCTCCGTTGAACATGGGTGACCTGTCGAAACCTGATCGTAATATATCATGAACATCAAGATTAGTATGCGTAATGTGACAACTTAATTGGCGGGTAAGGGGTTTAGTTAAATCAGAAAAAGAAAATTTTGAAGGAGTTACATCGCCTGGCTGTTCCTGCATTTTTGTATAATCCAAAGACCGACCATCTACACGTGGTGGTGTACCCGTTTTCATTCTACCTGACTCAAATCCTAAATTTTCAAGAGATGTCGTTAGACCGACAGCTGCTTTTTCTCCTGCTCGTCCACCACCAAAGTTCTTCTCTCCAATATGAATTAAACCATTTAAAAAAGTGCCATTTGTTAATATTACTGATTTACCAAAAATTTTGAGCCCCAAAGAGGTAACCACTCCTTTAACTAGATCTTGCTCAACTATTAAGTCAACTACCATTTCTTGATAAAAATCGAGATTAGGGGTTTTCTCTAACATACTACGCCACTCCAAGCTAAACATACTTCTATCAGATTGTGCGCGGGGACTCCACATTGCGGGACCTTTGGATTGGTTTAGCATTTTATATTGAATTGCAGTACGGTCGGTGACTATACCACTGTAACCGCCAAGAGCATCTATTTCTCTTACAATTTGACCTTTTGCAATTCCTCCCATAGCTGGATTACAGGACATTTGTCCTGTTGTTTGAAGGTTCATAGTAATCAAAAGCGTTTTGGATCCTAAATTTGCTGCTGCTGCTGCTGCTTCGCAACCAGCATGTCCGGCACCTACTACAATTACATCAAACGATCTATCAAACATGTGCTTTTTGTTTCACGTGGAACATATCAATAAAATTATTTTCAAGAGTACGCATTTTTGCTTTTTCTTGTAAAGAAGCGTCATTAAATCCTAAACAATGTAAAATACCGTGAACAATGACTCTAAGGCATTCATTTTCAACACTTTGCGACTCCTCTTCTGCTGAGCGCTCTACAGCCCAAAGGGATATAAAAAATTCTGCTCTGAGCGATTCTTTTGAACTGTAATTAAAGCTTATAATATCTGTATGTGTAGTATGGTTTAAATATTTCTGATTCATTTCAAGTAATTCTTCTTGTGAAACAAAATTATAAACCAGTTGATCAATTATAAAACCAAACTGCGAGATATACTCTCTGATCACGTTTGAAACAAACGATGAATTTAAAAATACAGGTATGTTGTTAAACTTTATGATGTTTATTTTTTTGCAAATATACAGGTTTTGACTGGGTCATTAATGCATATCGGGGAGAAGCGATTATCTTTGCAAAAAAAAGAATGAAAACACGCGTGCGATTTGCCCCTAGCCCAACAGGTCCTTTACATATAGGTGGGCTTCGAACTGCTCTTTTTAACTACCTGTTTGCACGAAAGGAAGAAGGTATATTTATTCTTCGTGTTGAAGATACTGATCAAAGTCGCTATGTTACAGGTAGCGAAAATTATATTCAAGAAACATTAGAATGGTGTGGGATGATTCCTGATGAAGGGCCAAAAAGTGGAGGTAATTATGGTCCATATAGACAAAGTGAAAGAAAGGCAATATACAAGGAATACATAGAGAAATTAATAGAAAGAGGGGGGGCCTACTATGCGTTTGATTCAAATGAAGAACTGGCTGAGTCAAGGGCTACAATCGAAAAGGATAAACAAACATTTAAGTATAGTGCTAAAAACAGAATGTCATTTAAAAACAGTTTGTCTTTAACAGAAGAAGAAACCAAGCTGGCACTCAAAGGGGATTATGTTATTCGGCTAAAAGTTGAATCCGGAAATATGGTGAGTGTGCATGACGAAATTCGAGGTACCGTTCGGGTAAATACAGATGAACTTGATGATAAAATATTAATGAAAAGTGATGGTATGCCGACCTATCATTTTGCAAATGTTGTTGATGATTATTTAATGAAAATAAGTTGTGTTATAAGAGGTGAGGAATGGTTACCCTCATTGCCGTTACACAAATTAATTTATACTGCATTTGGTTGGGAAACTCCAAAATTTATGCACCTCCCTTTAATATTAAAACCGAGCGGTAAAGGAAAGTTATCTAAGCGGGATGGTGACAAAGATGGGTTTCCTGTCTTTCCATTAAGTTGGGGAGAAGATACCCCAGGGTTCAGAGAAATGGGCTTTATGCCCGAAGCGATGATTAATTATTTAGCCCTATTGGGTTGGAATGATGGAACCGAAAATGAGTTGTTTACTTTAGAAGAATTAGAATCAAAATTTTCCGTATCAGGAATTCAAAAAGGAGGGGCTCGTTTTGATTATGAAAAAGCAAGATGGGTAAACCATCAAAAAATCACACAAGCAAATACGGATGATTTAATTCAAATGGATACTGTTAAAAAAATGCTTTCAGATTTTCCAAAAAAAAATCATTTGGCTCTCTTTAATCTGGTGAAAGAAAGATTGTTTTCTCTAAATGATTTAAGAGGTGAATTATCTTTTATTCAAAGTCCTTATGCGTATGATGAAAAGGTTCTTGAAAAATTAAAAGACAAAAGACCTATAAGCATATTGAATAAGATAAAAGAAGAGGTAGAAAAAGATAACGAGCAATTAAAAGAAAGTTTGATGGCCTGGGCTAAAGAAAATTCTATTCCTATTGGGGCCTTAATGCAATGCTTTCGTTTAGCGTTAGTTGGAAAACTGACTGGGCCGGATTTGTTTGAAATTTGTAATCTTCTCGGGAAAGAGTTATCTTTAAAAAGAATCGACGATTTAATTAAATATATTAACCTAAAACTTACTTAAGATGGGCACAGCAACTATCATCATTATAGCAGTAGTAATACTTTTCTTGTTTTCTGGTCTTTTTGTTGTAAAACAACAGACCGCTGCCATTGTAGAACGATTTGGTCGTTTTTTATCTATTAGGCAATCTGGCTTACACTTTAAAATCCCTTTTATAGACCGTATCTCTGGACGTATTAGTCTCCGTATTCTGCAGCTTGATGTTATCGTAGAAACAAAAACAAAAGACGATGTGTTTGTTAAATTAAAGGTTTCTGTCCAGTATAAAGTTGTACAAGAAAAAGTTTATGACGCATTCTATAAGCTGGATTATCCTCAAGATCAAATTACATCTTATGTCTTTGATGTTGTTAGGGCTGTAGTCCCAAAAATGAAATTAGATGATGTCTTTGAAAAAAAAGATGAAATTGCTAATGCGGTAAAGGGTGAGCTTAATGATGCGATGATTAACTATGGTTATGATATTATAAAAGCATTGGTGACTGACATAGACCCAGACGCTGAGGTTAAGGCGGCTATGAACCGTATCAATGCAGCAGAGCGCAAAAAAGTAGCGGCTCAATATGATGGAGATGCTGAACGTATTTTAATTGTTGAAAAAGCAAAAGCTGAAGCTGAAAGCAAACGATTGCAAGGACAGGGTATTGCGGATCAAAGAAGAGAAATTGCAAGAGGATTGGAAGAGTCTGTGGATGTTTTAAATAAAGTGGGGATAAACTCTCAAGAAGCTTCTGCGCTAATTGTTGTTACCCAGCATTATGATACACTTCAAGCTATCGGTGGTGAAACAAATACAAACCTTATATTGTTACCTAACTCACCTCAAGCAGGAAGTGAAATGTTGAACAACATGGTCGCTTCATTTACTGCCAGTAATCAAATTGGCGAAGCAATGAAAAAACAACAATTAGAGCAAAATAAAGATAAAAAATAAACTACTGGTTTTGTTTTGACCAAGTATCTCTTAAACCAACTGTTTTGTTAAAGATTAGTTTGTGTTCCGTAGTATCTGGATCAACAACAAAATATCCTAATCGTTGAAATTGAAAGTTTTCAAACGCTTTTGCTGTCTTTAAGCTAGGCTCAACAAAGGCATTAATGATTGAGAGGGAATTGGGATTTACATGCGTCTTAAAATCCACCTCTTTATCTTGATCTGGAGCTTCAACCTGAAATAAACGATCATAAAGCCTAACCTCTGCGGGTAGTGCATGAGCTTCAGAAACCCAATGAAGTGTTCCTTTGACTTTTCGCATACTTGCCTCAGTACCACTTCCGCTTTTGCTGTCAGGATCATAAGAACAAATTATCTCTGTTATCATACCTAAGTCATTTTTTACTACAGATTCACCCTTAATTATATATCCATTTTTAAGGCGCACCTCTTTATCAAGCGTTAATCTAAAAAACTTACGATTGGCCTCCTCTTTAAAATCCTCTCGTTCAATTAAAAGGTGTTTTGAAAAGGGTATTGTTCTGGAGCCTAACTCGAGTTGTTCCGGGTTTATTTCTCCTTCTAAAAGCTCTTCTTTTCCTTCAGGATAGTTTGAGATAGTTAGCTTTATAGGGTCTAAAACCGCCATAACCCTTGGAGCTGTTATGTTTAGATCTTCTCTGACAGAAAATTCCAATAAAGAAATGTCTATTATGTTATCCCTTTTAGCAACTCCGGCAGTATCAACAAAATTGCGTAAAGATGTAGGGGTGTAACCTCTACGTCTTAGTCCAGCAATTGTGGGTAGTCTTGGATCATCCCAATCATTAACAATTCTTTCCTCTATCAATTCCAAAAGCTTGCGCTTGCTTGTGACAGTATAAGAGAGATTCATACGGGCAAACTCTCTTTGTTTGGGGGGAAGTTTCTCCAAAGGGCTAAGCGCCTCTAAAAACCAGTCATAAAGGTCTCTATGGGGCTTGAATTCTAAAGAGCATAAGGAATGAGATACTTGTTCGATATAATCTGACTCCCCATGTGTCCAATCATACAGCGGATAAATACACCAGCGATCTGCTGTTCTATGGTGCGTTTTATAGAGAATTCTATACATCACAGGATCTCGCAAAAGCATGTTAGGTGATGACATGTCTATTTTTGCTCGCAATACGTGGGCGCCCTCTGGATGTTTGCCCAATTTCATTTCAGTAAATAATTCTTGGTTTTCATGGATTGAACGATCTCTAAAGGGGCTATGGGTTCCTGAAGTTGTTGGTGTTCCTTTCTGTGAGGCTATCGTCTCTGAGTTTTGCGAATCAACATAAGCAAGACCTTTTGAAATTAATAATTGTGCCCAATCATATAACTGATCAAAATAATCGGAAGCGTAACATTCTCTATTCCATTCATATCCCAACCAAGTAATATTCTCCTTGATAGCATCTACAAATTGCTGTTCTTCTTTTGCTGGATTGGTATCGTCAAAGCGAAGGTTGACGGGAGCACTATAGCGCTCCCCTAAATTGAAATTTAAACAAATTGCTTTTACATGACCAATATGCAAATATCCATTGGGTTCTGGTGGAAAACGAAAACGAAGGTTTTTTTTGGAAAAACCAGCTGCTATATCTTCTTCAATGATGTGTTCTATAAAATGTAAGGGACGTTCCATTCCTTTTTTTGTTTGTGCAAAGATAATGAATGGATGCTTTGCAAGGTATCAAGAAAACTGTCTTTATATTTGCTTCATTATTATGGGAAAAATATATTTAAAAAATATTCATTTGTATGCTTTTCATGGGTGTATGGATGAAGAAGAAAAAATAGGTAGTGACTATATTGTAAATGTTGTCGTAAAAACAAATTTAGACGTTTCGTCAAAAACCGACAATCTTCATGATACTGTTGATTATGTTGCCTTGCATTCTATTGTTAAAAAAGAAATGAAGGTGCGCGCAAAACTTTTGGAACATGTTGCGGATCGTATTCTTAAAAGAATTTTAGAAGAGCATCCTGGTGTTGAAAAAGCGAAAGTAAAAGTGGCAAAAAGAAATCCACCAATCGGCGGAAATGTTGAAGAAGTTGCTATAAAAAGAGAACTCTCTAGATCTGCATTAAAATTCGATTAAATATTAGTACTTTTACCGCATGGCATCGTGGCCGAGTGGCTAGGCAGAGCTCTGCAAAAGCTTGTACAGCGGTTCGAATCCGCTCGATGCCTCTTATTATTCTTCAATGATTATTTTCCCTCCCAAGTTTGTTTGGGTTACCTGCTTCTTTGGACTTCCATAAACGCGCAAGACACCACCACCTATAATTTTGGCATCAACAAGTTCAGAAGCATTAATATGGGCATAGCCTCCCGCATAGCTTTTTACCTGTGATTGTTCTGTTAAAAGCTCTTCGGCTTCGCAACTACCACTGGTAGAAAGAGATAGGTTGAAATTTGTGGCTTGCCCTTTAAGGTGAATTCTACCTGCAGAATTACTAACCGCATCTAAACGATCTACGTTCGCTTCTAGTGTAATAATTGCACCACTTTTTGCCTCAACCTTCAGGCTTGTTTGTTCAATTGCTTCGGTTGTTAAAGTAACCCCTTGATGGGCAACTATTCTGTCTAAAGGTTCGCTATGGTAAAGTTCTATATAAGTATAGCCTAGGTTCAAAACGCTCTTCGAGGCTAATTTTATTTTTATCATTTTATTTTTAAGAGATAGAATAACCTCATCCTTATGGTCCCCATAAATAATAGCTTTATTGACTTCTGAAGGAATTAATTTAATATCTAGTTTTGAGAAAACCTTAACTCCATAAAAAGGACCCATTGTAAGTGTTCTTCTTTCTATGTCTTGAGAAAAAGCGTTTAAAAAAATAAAAATAAATAATAGAAAAAAAGATGTTTGTTTTTTCATATGTGGCTTTTTTATGCGGGTACAAAATCAAGAAAACGACGAAGTATATTTACTTTTTTAACTTTTATTGTTATTGTATCTCCCAACTGATATGTTTTTTTTGTTCGTTCTCCAATAAATGCGTGTTGTCGATCATCATAATGGAAAAAATCACCCTTAATATCCATCACACGAATCATTCCCTCACACTTATTGTCAATTAATTCTACATACAGGCCTCGGTCTGTTACTCCAGAAATCACTCCATTGAATATCTGGCCTACCTTGTCTTCCATAAACACCATTTGCATGTATTTTATTGAATCTCGCTCGGCTCTTGTTGCTAATTGTTCCCTTTGAGAAGAGTGCTGACAAGCTTCCTCTATAGTTTGTTTTGATGGATACGGTTTTTTGTCTAGGTAGGTTTGTAAAAGGCGATGAACCATTACATCGGGATATCTTCTGATGGGTGATGTAAAGTGGGTATAGTGAGAAAAAGCAAGCCCATAATGACCAATATTATCTGTTGAATATTCCGCTTTTGACATACATCTAAGCGTTAGCGTATCTATTAAATTTTGTTCTTTTTTTCCATTACAAGCAAGTAACAATCCATTAATTTCACTACTAACATTTTTTTTATTCGGGTTAAATGAATAACCAAAAGGAGAGATTGTTTGTTTTAAGTTGAATAATTTTTGTTCATCGGGATCATCATGTGTTCTATAAACAAAAGGAGGGAGTGGTTGAATTTTATTTATAAAACCAGCAACTTTTTTGTTTGCAAGAAGCATAAATTCTTCTATTAATTTATGGGCATCTTTTGATGTTTTAAAGTAAACAGACTCTGGGTTATTTTCATCATCTAAGTGAAAATTAACTTCGACGCGATCGAATGAAATAGCGCCATTCTTCATTCGTTGGCTTCTTAATTTTTTTGCTTGAAAATCTAAAATATTTATTGCTTTAAACACATTATCTGGAAGGATATACGTTTTTCCTGTAAGAGAAACGCTTGAGTCAACCTGAGCTTTTTGATTTTCCAAAACGTCTTGAACCTCTTCATACGAAAAACGATAGTCCGAATTGATAACTGTTCTTCCATACCATTCTTCTTGAACTGTTCCTTCTTTATTTAGAATAAATACGGCAGAAAAAGTGAATTTTTCTTCTTTAGGGCGAAGAGAACATAAACCATTTGATAAAACTTCTGGTAGCATCGGAACGACTCTATCTACAAGATAAACAGATGTTGCCCTATCATATGCTTCTTGATCTAATATTGTATTTGGTTGAACATAATAGGAAACATCAGCGATATGGATTCCAACTTCAAATAATCCGTTTGACAACGTTTTAAATGAAAGGGCATCATCAAAATCTTTGGCTGTTATTGGGTCAATTGTAAATGTTAAAACATCTCTAAAATCTCTCCTTTTTTTTATTTCTTTTTGATCTAAGTCTTTTTTTATTTTCTCTGCCGCTTCCTCTATTTCTTTTGGAAATTCGTAAGGAAGACCATACTCATGAAGAATTGCATGTATTTCTGTTTCCTTCTCTCCGGGTTGGCCTAAACTTTTAATAATTCTTCCAGATGGTGACTCTCTTTTTTCCTGCCAGTCTTTTAAAACAGCAACTACTTTTTCACCGTCTTTATAGTTTTTTAATTCTTCCCTTTCTATAAAAAGATCAGTATACATTCTTCCACTCCTACAAAGAACAAAACCAAAATCTTTTTGACGCTCAAAAACACCTACATATTCTCGGTTACTTCTTTCTAAAATATTTTCAACATGAGCTTCTACTTGTTTATTTTTTTTGTGAATACTTATTTCAATTTGATCACCATGTAAACCTTTATTTAAAAATTTTTTTGGTACAATAAGTTCTTCATCATATCCATCAACTTTTACAACACCTTTCCCTGAAGGAATAATAGTTAATTGAGTAGAAACCAACTCTACAGAAGAGTTATTAAATTGATATTGGCCGGGCTTCAAAGCATCTAATTGATCTTGACTGTGAAGTGTGTTTAGTACTTTTATAATGTTATTTCTCCCTTTAGTATCTTTAATGTCTAGGGCTGCAGCTATTTGCTTATAATTAAGAACAGCCTTAGGACGGCTTTTAAAAAGAGATATAATTTTCCCCTCAAGTTGATAACGTTCTTTTTTCTTTTTAGACATCTAGATTTTTAAATTAGAACAAAGGTACGATATTCGTTTTCGTCACTTTATTAACACTACTAACATTATTATATATTTTTTCTTTTTAAAATTTAAATTAATGATGATGTATATAGACTGTTCATAGTAGTAATAATTTTTTATCTATATCTTACTCTCTTTTAAAAAGATATAAAAGCAAACATTTTATCTCACCCTATTAACAATATAAACCCCTTAAAATTAATTACTTAAAAAGATATAAAATGGGTGTTAACAACTATATATATTAATAAATAGTAGTCTCTTTTTTCATTTTAATAGTTCACAAACGTTCTTTTTTTGTGTTTTTAATAACGATAAAAAAAGAAAAATAAATTTGGAGAAACACTGTTTTTTTACATACTAGACAATATTGAATTAACGATAACATACTTATATTAATTGTCAACAAATAATGAATAAACTAACCAACAGTTTTTAAACATAAGAAGACACTTTTTTTACTTTTATAAAAAAAATTATGCAAATAAGTATTGGTAATGATCATGCGGGACCGGAGTATAAAGAGAAAATAATAGCTTTTTTAAAATCAGAAAATTACGAAACAATAAACTATGGAACCAACACAACAGACAGTGTAGATTATCCGGATTTTATCCACCCTGTAGCAAAAGATGTTTCAGAGGGGAAGTCTGACTTTGGAATTATTATTTGTGGAAGCGGAAATGGGGCTAATATGACGGCAAATAAATATCAAAAAATTCGTTCTGCCCTTTGTTGGAACAAAGAAATAGTTGCTCTAGCACGAGAACACAATGATGCTAATATTTTAAGTTTACCGGCACGTTTTATTTCTATTCCTCAAGCAATTGAAATGGTTAAGGTTTTTATATCCACAAAATTTGAAGGCGGGAGACACCAGAAAAGAATAGATAAAATACCCTGTAAATAATGCTTTCATTTGAATGTAAAAAGTTCGATTCCTTCTCTCCTCAAGAGCTTCATGATCTTCTCGCTTTACGATCGGAAGTTTTTGTTGTAGAGCAAAATTGTGTTTACCAAGATATTGACGGAAAAGACCTTTTAGCACTTCATATAATAGGGAAAAGTAAAGAAAAAATAGTTGCTTGTGCACGAATTTTAGCTCCTGGCGTTTCCTATCCAGAAAAAGTTTCAATAGGTAGAGTAGCGGTCTCTCAAACACAACGCGGGAAAAATCAAGGTCACGAACTTATGAATTATTGTTTGAAACAAACCAAAGCACACTTTCCTGCGGTAACCATCAAAATATCAGCACAGGCCCATCTTGAAAACTTTTACAATAAACACGGTTTTAAAGCCACCGGCGAAGAATACCTTGAGGATGGGATACCTCACATTGGGATGATTCTTTAAAAAGAATCCGGTTTCATTTTGTTAAATAAAGCCGATATTTCTTCTTTAAGAACCATAGTTTCTGAAGCTTTTTTTCCTGTAAAAATCAACATACAATTTCCATAAAAGAAGTTTTGAGAATCCGCCTCTCGTAGCCCCTCTCTTAATTGTCTTTTTATGCGGTTTCTATCTACAGCTTTTTTAAAATTTCTCTTTGAAACAGATACCCCCACATAAAATGCGGGGACCGTTTCTATTAATTGATACCTTAACAAGAGGTTGCGGGAGCGGATTATTTGCCCAGAATCAAACAACTGATCAAGAACCCTTTTACTTTTTAATCGTCTTAAAGAGATTTTAATTTTCGGGTGCGACATAATAATTGTCGTTTTTGTCTACATCTGCCATCAAGTTACTTGGGTCTATTACTATAACTTCAATGTCTTCTTTTTGTCTATCTATAGTGAAGGTATATTCAGTATTAGCCCAGCTCCAATCTTTGTGTAACGTCCAATCTATTGCATAGGGATTTTGTTTTTCACCCCGCATTAGTGAAATTGGAATATAATGTAACTCACTTTCTCCATTTTTAAATTGAATTAAAACTTCTAGGGGCATGGGCATTAACTCTTTTCTTTTTAGAAGGATTTCGGTACCGGTTTTAACCGTACTTACTTTTGCAATAGCATAATCAATTTTGTTTGTAGTTTGTGTCCAGTCGGTTAAAAACCACTGGAGTTGAATTCCAGAAACACGTTCAGCGATTCTCCTTAAATCATTGGGAAGAGGATGCTTGAATTTCCACTCATCATAATACGTCTGTAAAATCTCATAAAGCTTTTCCTTACCGACGATGTATCCCAACTGACCCAAGAAAACAGCTCCTTTATTGTAAGCGGTACTTTCATAAGCATAGTTATGTTTGTAGCGATTGGCATTGGTGCTTTGAGGCATTTCTTGGCCTGAGCCAGCTAAATTGAAATACCCTCTATAAGAACCTTCTAAGGGGAAATCTTTGTTTTCTTCTAAAATTTCATCTTCTGCTAGCGTAGAAATAAACGAAGTAAACCCCTCGTCCATCCACTCATGTTTTGTTTCGTTTGTTGCCAGCACATGTTGAAACCAGGAATGGGCCAATTCATGGGCCGTTACTCCAAATAGGGATCCGTATTTTCGGCCTCCGGTAACAAGAGTTAGCATTGCGTATTCCATACCTCCATCACCCCCCTGAACAACAGAGTATTGTTTATATGGATAAAGACCGACCTTTTCATTGTAAAACGCCATCATCTTAGCCGTGTCTGGTTGAAGTTTTTTCCAATTGTCTATTATATCAGGATTGTTTTTATAGAAAAAATGTAAGGTTACATCGTTAGGTCCGGGATAGGTATCATGAATATAATCCGGATCAGCTGCCCAAGTGAAATCATGAACTTGAGGTGCAATATAATGCCAAGTAACGTTTCCTTTTTTGGCTTTTGGTTTTTTTCGATCTGAATATCCCATTCCAATATCTTCAGCATTTTGTAAGTACCCACTTGCGGCGACCACAAACTTTTTGTTCAAGGTGATTTTAACATCAAAATCTCCCCAAACACCATGATATTCTCGGCCGGTGTATGGGTCTGCATTCCACCCCTCTCGGTCATATTCAGCCATTTTGGGATACCATTGTGCCATGGAAAAAGCGACCCCTTCGCTTGAGTTTTTTCCGGCTCGTCGAATAACATCGGGCACATGACCTTCAAAATTTAATTCAAATGTTGTACTTCCGCCCGGGGGGATTGGCTTATTTAATGGGACTTCTAAAATAGTTTCAGAGTCAACAGGGGACAACAAAACACCATCTTGTTTTAGTTCACTAACCTTTAAATATCCCTGCTGATCAGGGGTTAAAGCATTTACATCTTTTTTAAAACGCCTGTTTTTATCAGCAGCGCTTTTTAATCTTATGGCCATTTCACTACCCGGTTTAAAGGCATTAAAATATAAGTGGTAAAAAACCTTGTGTAAAGTTTCAGGCGAATTATTGGTATATACTAGTTTTTGTGAACCTGAATAAAGAGCGGTCTCAGTGTCTAGAGAAACTTCCATGGTATAATCAACAGCTTGCTGCCAGTATTGAGCATTGCCAATTTGAAAAAACAATAAGCTAAGTAAAAAAAGGGAAAAATGTCTCATAATTATAATGTGTTTTGAGGGTTAAATATACGGTTACTTAATTAGTAAAATAAGAATCAAAGTTAAAATGCGTATTCATACGAACCCCTTTTTCAGTCTGCTTTAAAGAAACCAACTGATGCTTAGGGTCGTGCTCCAAAAAAAGCAAAGCATCTTCAAAAAGCGCGCGCTCCAAGAACCCCTTTTTTTCTTCAAGCGTCAATAAGGGGCGTGTGTCATATCCCATGATATAAGGAATGGGAATATGTCCTACAGTAGGAATTAGGTCTGCAGCGTAAAATAGTTTTTTACCCTTATAATTTAACAAAGGAAGCATTTGTTTTTCGGTATGACCATCAATTAAAAGGATTGAAAAGGGCAAACCAGTTTCTTCAAGTAACGGACCATTCCCAGTAATAAAATTAAGTTGGCCGCTTTCTTGGATAGGCAGGATGTTTTCGGTTAAAAACGAAGCTTTTTCCCTTGGATTAGGATTTAATGCCCATTTCCAGTGGGATTTATGCACCCAGAATTTCGCATTTTTAAATGCTGGCTCAAGAATTCCATTCTTGGACCTATTTATAGCACCTCCACAATGGTCAAAATGTAAATGAGTAAAAAACACATCAGTAATATCATTTTTATGAAATCCCGCTTTTTCAAGTGAGCTATCCAACGAATAGTCACCCCACAAGCCATAGTGGCTAAAGAATTTATCTTCTTGCTTATTTCCCATTCCCGTATCAATCAAAATTAATCGATTCCCATCTTCCACGAGTAATGATCTGGTGGCCATTTCAATCCTGTTTTTTTCATCTGCAGGATTTGTTTTTTCCCAAAGGGGCTTTGGAACTACACCAAACATGGCGCCACCATCTAATTTAAAATTTCCAGCTTCAATTACGTAAAGTTGCATTTATTTTAATTTTATACGTGCTAACACATTAGTAGATGTGAGGTACAAATAGTTTTCATCTTTATCAAAGGCACAATTGGCCGTTGCTTTTCCCGGGCGGACAGTGCCTATGTGTTTTCCTTCAGGAGTAATTAATAATACACCGCCAGGGCCGGTTGCAAAAAGAACTCCAGAAGAATGAACTTTCAAACCATCAAAAAGACCCATTCCTTTTTTTCCCATCGATTTGGCATCAAAAAAGACACGCTGGTTTATTAATCTTCCATCTACCAGATCAAAGGCTGCAATAATTGGATTATTAGCATCAGAATTCCCAACGTATACGGTTTTTTCATCCAATGAAATTGCAATTCCGTTTGGTCTAGAAAGGGCTTTATTCAAAAGCGTTATTCCCTTCTCTTTAGACCATTTGTAAATCCCATTAAAAGAAAGCTCTTTGAGGGGGTCACGGTCTTGATCTTTTAAGCCATAAGGAGGGTCTGTAAAGAACAATTCATCTTTTGTGTTGAAGACTAAATCGTTAGGACTATTGAACCATTTACCGTCATAATGATCGATTAATGTTTCGTATTCAGGCTCATTAAAAGACCAATTTTTTAAGCGGGCAACACGACGGTCACCATGTTGACAAAGGACTAAATTTCCGGCAGCGTCAAGAAGCAACCCATTAGCTCCTTCATTTGTACTATGCGGCGCATGATTTGTCATTCCGCTTGGTTTGAGAAACTCTGTAACTCCCTTATTCTCTGTCCATAAATAAGCGGTGTTTTTAGGTACGTCCGTAAAAAGAATACCATTCAAATGAGAAACCCAAACCGGTCCTTCTGCCCATGAAAAGCCTGAGGCTAAAACCTCAATTTGAGCATTATCAGAGATAAATTTATCAATATCAGGATCCAGTCGCTCGATCATACCTATTGTTTCTTGTCCCTGTAGGGTCAATGAAATAAAGAAAACACAAAAGTGCAGAATACTTTTCGACATGTTTTTTCACCCAAAGTACAAAATCCCAAAGAGACAGCAAACAACAAAATTTTTATTGCTGCTTTTCAAGTAACTCAAGTAGGTCTTTGGAAAACGCGAGCATGATTTTAATCTCTTGAAGGCTTGAGAGGCGCTCTTTTCCTTTAATCAAGATATGCGTACCATTTGATTCGATATGAAAAATAGGATGGCTTTCAAAAAAGTAGATCAATTCAGAATTAAAAAGAGTCCTGATTGCTTTCTTGTTGTTTCCGCTCAAATGAAAGCGCTTTGAAAAGTCAGGATGCTTGGTAAAATTGATATCGTCAAAGCCCGCCCAATGATACAATGCAGTTTTAAAATCCTCTTTATCTAAAACAAAATTTGGGAGGGGAATTGGGCTTTTAAAGAGTAAAAAAGTGCCCTTCAGGTCTTCTTTTGTAATAAAAGCGCCTTCAGAAAAAGAAAGATCAAAAAGAGTAAATGTATCATCGTAAAGAGAGTTCACACTATAATTCACAACTTTGGATTCGAAAAAGAGAAAGCGATTTATTCCTTTTGGGTCACTTTCAATTTTGGGATCATAATTCCATGCCAACTGTTGTGCCAATTGCTCAATATTTTTTTGTCTATTGGATAGTGCGTTTTGAAGCCCCATCAATACATTAATAGGGAGGCTTTTTCTTACTGCAAAAGGATGCTGTGTTTCAGAAGCATGAATATCAAGACCAATCGTTTCAAAAATTCCATTTTTTCGGGCAAAAGAACGTTGATAGTCATGAAGCCCTTCCATAACTGTGTGGTCGACAAAATCACACAAGGAAAAGTCAACAATGGCATGTTCGCTCTCAGGGATTTGATCTAGCTTTATTTTTAAGCGATAGAAATTTAAAAAACTACAGAAATTTTTAACACTCACATAGTAGTTTCCGCTTTGGTCTTCTCGATACATCAACACATTGGGTTTGAAAATATTGAGTGAAAAAAGAAAAAAACTTTTGCGAAGGAAAAGATGCACGATAAAGGTAAATAGGATACCTACAGCAATCCCTACAATGAGGCTTGTGAATAATGTTGTGACTAGAGTAATTAGGAAAATTAACGCTTGCTCGGGGCCAATTTTATAGATTCGGATTAAATTTTCAGGGGATGCCAGCTTATAGCCTGTAAACACTAAAATTGCAGCTAAAGCAGTGAGAGGAATACGCTGTATTTGATCCCCTAGTAGCACTACAAAAAGGACCAGAAAGGCAGCGTGAAAAAAATTAGCAGAACGATTAGTGCCGCCATTATTTGCATTTACTGAGCTTCTAGCGATTACGGTAACAACATTTAACCCGCCTAAAAAACCACTTACAATACTCGCCAATCCAAGGGCCCGAAGGTCTTTATTTACATTAGAACGTCTTTTCCTGGGGTCTAATTTATCTACCGCCTTAATGCTTAATAAGGATTCGATAACCGCAATTAAAGTGATGGAAAATACAACGCCAATAAAATTTAAATCAAAAAGCTTATCAAAGTTTGGGCGTGGGAGATTTGAGAATAATTGATCCGGAATTTTAATTAATAATTCAGGGTCTATAGGCACCTCTTTATTTAAAACTAAGGCATAATAGTAGCCAATTCCAATGGAACCCACCACAACCCACATGGGCGCAGGAATCAAATGAAAATAGGGATTGCGTATTCTGCTATAAAGAAAAAGAAAAAGTAAGCTACCCGCCCCCAGAACTCCAGCAAATGGATGAAGCCCTAAAAAGAGCAAGAAAGAATCCGGGATACGCATTAATTGTTCAATGGTTCCCCCAGGAATTGATGTGAGGCCTAACATTACATGAAATTGTTTTGCCAAAATTCCTATTCCAATAGCAGCAAGCATTCCTTGTAAGGCAGATGCAGGAAAAAATTCACTCATGGCGCCTAAACGCAAAACACCAAAAATAATAAGCAGTCCACCAGACAATATAATGGCGGCAAGTGTAAACAAATATCCTTCATAAAGATTTCCTTCACCCAATGTTGTTATTGCAGCCAAAAGAACAATGACCAATCCATTTCCTGGTCCTGCAATGGTTACGTGTGAGCCACCAAATAAAGCCACAACAATCCCTCCGGCTACCGCAGCAATAATCCCAGAGAGTGGGGGAGCATCAGAGGCTATGGCAAGTCCTAAACCTAAGGGTAAAGCAATTAGCGAAACCACAAAACCAGCAAAAATATTTTGAGGCAACTCTTTTGCAAACGCTAAAACAGGACTTTTTTTAGCCATGGGATTTAGAATGAATTATTAATACATCAGTAGGTAGCTCTGCCAGAATATGCTCTAGATCTCTTGGAAAAAAACGATGATAAAACCGCCTTTCTTCCTGTGCGTTCATCACCAATAAATCAGCCCTTACAACTCGAGCATAATGACCAATTGAGTACCCTCTTCTCCCAAAAATACTTTGTGTTTCCCATTTTAATCCATCTCTTTTTGTGGCTGGAATTTTTTCAACAATATCGGTAACACGCAATTTTTCCTCACGATCAATTTTCTCTTTTCGTAGGGTTGCTTTTCGCAAACTACGATCGTCATTTACAGCAATGGCTACGCGAGATTCGCTAATTTCTTCAACGAGGGTAATTTTTTCTGTATTCAATGATGTGCCTACATAAAAGGCGGCCTCTACAGTTTCATGAGTTTGGGGACTATCAAAGCCATTGACAACAATATGCTTACAAGGACTTCGCTCAACGGAGGGGTTGAGCATTAGCAGCACAGAGCATGGCGCTTGTCGTGTTAATTTTCGAGCGATAGATCCTAAATAATATTTAACGACATTTTCTCTTTTAAGCGCCCCTAAAAGCAATAGGTCTATGTTGTATTTTACACATGCGTTTGCCAACGTAGTAATGGGGTTTCCTTCTTCCCAATACGTTTGAATTTCATTGGGTTTTATGGGGCATTCTTTTAAAAGTTGTTGAAATTGATTTTCTTTTTCTTTTGTTTTTTCTCCAACATGTAATAAAATTAAAGCGGCTTCAAAATAATTAGCCAGTCGCGTAGCCTCATAGACATTTGCCTTGAGAGAAGGGGAAAATGCAAATCCAAACAAAAGTGTTTTAAAGGGTTTAAACGCCATAATTTGATAGTCGATTACATTTTTTGAACGAACTCTGTTCGTAAAATAATGCTTGTTTTTTTGATTTTACAATCAATTTCTTCGCTACTTTCTGTTACCCGAATGTTTTTTACAACGGTCCCTCTTTTTAATGTGATTCCAGCACCCTTGACTTTTAGATCTTTGGTTAGTTTTACTGAATCTCCATCCACAAGGGCATTTCCGTTGATGTCGGTTACATTCATACCTTACATTTTCTCAAATATACATTGAATAAAGCGAAGGAACAAAGATGATAGAGGAAGAACCGTTCCCAGGTTTTCTTTTTCTTTTGGCACATTAAATGATGACTATTACTCGTTTTGAAATAGAACCAATGTAGCGTTACTTTGAAATAATTTTGCAAGTGTAAATGCTGAAGTTCCTATAATTTGATTCATATTTTCTATGTTTAATTTATCTACTTCATCTCCAGCTTTATGATAGAAATCAAAGTTTTTGAAGTCAAAAGACGAAAGGGTTTGTGCGGGGATTCCAAAAATTTCATAGAAAGCATAATTATCCGAACGCTTAAAAAGATTTAATTCTTTTGCCTGAGGCAGGAATTGGACAAATTGAGGAGATATTTTATTCATTTCATCTGCCATAGTAGAGCGCTTATATCCAGTTAGGTATACTTGATTTTCACCGGAAGTTAAGACGGTACCTATCATTTCAAAATTGATCATATATTCTAAGCTTACTCCTTCTTTTTTTAAGCGTTCTGCCAAGTGATAGGCACCCTTTAATCCCTTTTCCTCATCAGCAAAAAGAGCAACAATTATATTTTTTTCCCATTGGTGATTTGCTAAAAAGCGTGCAATTTGTATTACTGCTGTAGCCCCTGCTGCATTATCATTTGCACCATTGTAAACACTATCTCCTTCGGTCTCTTTGACACCCACATGATCCAGGTGGGCCCCAATTAATACGGTTTTAAGTTTTGGATTATACGCTCCAATACGCCCTACGATATTATAGGAATCAACATCTTTGGTTATTAATGAATCTCTAAAGGAAGGGTAGAATGGCTCAACCCCATGTTGCTTAAAATAGCTTGTTACGAATTCAGCAGCCTTGAAGTATCCTCCTGAATTGGAATCACGGCCTTTCATTTCATCACTTGCTAGGGTAACTAAAATGGACTCAGTCTCCCCTAAACTAATTTGATTACGCACTTTCTTTTGATCAAATTTAGAAGGGGTCGAACAGTTGTAAAATCCTAAGAGGGTTATAAATAGAAAGATTAATTTTTTCATGTTTTTTAAATTAGGGAGGTTAAGAAAGGATAAATTCATGTTGTCAGGAAGGAGATTAGTCACAACCTCATTTTTAACAGATCTGGTTTAAACCCAAACTTTTTATAGGCTTTGAGAGCGCTTTCATTTTTTGCATAGACATCCAGCTGTATTTCATAGATGTTTTTTTGATGAGCCCAATTGACTAGCTTTTGTATTACTATGTTATTAATTCCTTTACCACGGAATTCAGGCCTTACATACATAAAGCCTAAATAGGCAAACTTTTCCGGTTTTTTATATGCTATTGATTTTTGAATTTGCGCATAGCCAGAAGCTACAACTTTCCCCTTAAATTCCGCCACATAAAGAAGGACATCGTGACTTTCTATGAAACTTTGGATATCATAATAAGAGATTGCCCCCTCTTTTAAATTCGGTGCATAAGGGCGTTCATAGTCAATAAGAGCCTGTTCAAATCCTTTTAAAACGGAGAGATCACCGAGTACTGCTTCACGAATAACTAAATCTTTAATTTCTGACATAAAAACAAGAGATAAGCTTATTTTTCTTTTCGAAAAATCCTATTAAGTTTAAAAGTAAGCAATAGAAACTTAATCGTTCAGTTTTAAAACTGCCATAAATGCTTGTTGTGGAATTTCAACATTACCAATTTGGCGCATTTTCTTTTTCCCTTTTTTCTGTTTTTCAAGGAGTTTTCTTTTACGTGAAATATCTCCTCCATAACATTTAGCGGTTACATCTTTTCGTAGGGCTTTGATTGTTTCTCTAGAAATAATTTTCGCACCTATCGCCGCTTGAATGGGAATATCAAACTGCTGCCTAGGGATGAGTTGACGTAATTTTTCACACATTTTTTTACCAATACTGTAAGCGTTATCAGTGTGAATTAATGCAGACAAAGCATCGACAGGACTGGCATTTAATAGTATATCAACCTTTACTAATTTTGATGGACGCAGCCCAATGGGAGCATAATCAAAAGAGGCATATCCTTTGGATACAGTTTTTAAGCGATCATAAAAATCAAAGACAATTTCAGCCAAAGGCATATCAAAACTTAACTCAACCCTTTCTGGAGTCAAGTAAGTTTGGTTTGTTATTTGTCCTCTTTTTTCAATACAAAGTGACATTACATTTCCGACAAACTCAGATTTTGTAATAATTGTAGCCTTAATGTAAGGTTCTTCTACGCGGTCCATAAAAGAAGGGTCAGGAAGGTCAGAAGGGTTATTTACCAATAAAATCTCATCGGGATTTTTTTTGGTGAAGGCGTGATACGAAACATTGGGAACGGTCGTAATTACTGTCATGTCAAATTCTCGCTCCAAGCGCTCTTGAATAATTTCTAAATGTAGCATTCCCAAAAAGCCACAACGGAACCCAAAGCCTAAAGCGGCAGAACTTTCTGGGGTAAAAACTAAAGAAGCATCGTTAAGTTGTAATTTTTCCATGGAAGCACGTAGCTCTTCATATTCTTCTGTATCAACAGGATAAATCCCTGCAAAGACCATAGGCTTAACTTCTTCAAAACCCGAAATAGCTTTGGTCGTAGGGAATTCAGGATCTGTGATCGTATCTCCAACTTTTATTTCTTTAGCCTCTTTAATCCCAGTGATGAGGTAACCTACGTCACCAGCATTGATTTTTTGTTTGGCTTGTTGTGTTAATTTTAAGGTTCCAATTTCGTCGGCATTGTAGGTTTTCCCAGTTGCCATAAATTGAATTTTTTGTCCCTTTCTAATTGAGCCATTCAAAATTCTAAAATAGGTTTCAACGCCGCGGAAAGGATTGTAAACGGAATCAAAAATTAATGCCTGTAAGGGAGCATCTACACTTCCTTTTGGTGAAGGGACTCGGCTAATAATAGCGGTAATAATTTCTTGTATACCGAGGCCTGTTTTTGCAGAGGCAGGTATAATTTCATCGGGACTGCACCCTAATAAATCTACAATATCATCTGTTACCTCTTCAACATTTGCTGAGGGGAGGTCTACCTTATTGAGCACAGGAATAATTTCTAAATCATTTTCTAGAGCCAGATATAAATTTGAAATGGTTTGTGCTTGGATACTTTGTGCGGCATCAACCACTAAAAGGGCTCCTTCACAAGCGGCTATAGATCGGGAAACTTCATAGGAAAAATCGACATGACCAGGAGTATCAATTAGGTTGAGCACATAGGTTTCACCCTCTTGGGTATATTCCATTTGAATCGCGTGAGACTTTATGGTAATCCCACGTTCACGTTCTAAGTCCATATTATCCAAAAGCTGATTTTGCTTTTCACGCTCTGTTACTGCTCCGGTAAAGTCCAAAAGGCGATCGGCCAGTGTGCTTTTCCCGTGATCAATATGGGCAATAATACAGAAGTTTCGAATATTTTTCATTTCGGCAATTTCTTTGCTGGGCGCAAATATACGGCTTTGGAAGGTGTGTTTTTTAACATTAGCTTTCTTTTTTCAGTCTTTACTATGCTTGTCTCATCTGGAGATCAGGACCTAATAAAGACAGGATAAGCAACCTTGAAAGAAAGTAATTGGTCTAAAAACCACTCCTTTTCTTTATTTTTGACAAAAAAATAATTTTGGTTAAAATTGGCGACATAGAATTAAGCGACTTTCCGCTTTTGCTTGCACCCATGGAGGATGTTAGTGACCCTCCTTTTAGAGCTCTATGTAAAGAGCTGGGAGCAGATGTTGTTTATACTGAATTCATTTCCTCAGAAGGGCTGATAAGAGATGCCGCAAAGAGTGTTCAGAAACTTGACATTTATGAAAAGGAACGTCCTGTAGGCATCCAAATTTTTGGGGCAAACCTAGACTCTATGCTTCGATCAGTTGAGATTGTCGAAGCGTCAAATCCCGACATCATTGACATTAATTTTGGGTGTCCGGTAAAAAAAGTGGTGAGTAAAGGAGCCGGAGCAGGCATTTTAAAAGACATTCCGTTGATGGTTAAACTTACAGAAGCGATGGCCAAGCATACCCATTTGCCTATAACGGTGAAAACAAGATTGGGATGGGACGATGCCTCCATAAAAATTGTGGAAGTAGCCGAACGCCTTCAAGATGCAGGTGCTAAAGCAATTTCTATTCATGGAAGAACCCGTGCGCAAATGTATAAGGGGGATGCCAATTGGCATCCGATTGCTGAGGTAAAAAACAACCAACGCATGCAGATCCCCATTTTTGGAAATGGCGATGTTGACTCTCCAGAAAAGGCAAAATTGATGCGCGATGAGTTTGGTTTAGATGGCGCGATGATTGGACGAGCAAGTATCGGAAATCCTTGGTTTTTTAATGAAGTAAAACATTTTTTTGAAACCGGCACATATGCTGCTGCACCCTCCATTGAAGATCGTGTTGCTGTAGCAAGAAGGCATTTAGAAATGGCTATTGATTGGAAAGGAGAAATTCAAGGAGTTTTGGAGACACGACGCCATTATACTAATTATTTTAAAGGAATACCCAATTTTAAACCGTTGCGAACACGCATGGTCACCTCCAATGATTCGGCGGGTGTTTTCGAAGTTTTCGATGAAATTATTGAGCATTTTTCTGCTCAAGAAATGGCATAAGCCTTTACTTTTTTTACCAATCCTCTCGTTGCCCAAGCTGTACTGATGGTCCCTAAAATAAGCAGTGTTCCTAGAACGATCGCAATATTTTTTAACTCAAATAACACAGGATAAGCTAGGGAAGTTCCAGGCACATAAATAAAAGGGAAATGGTCCTGAAGAATAACAATTAATACTCCTATGACTAATCCAATAATTCCTCCAACACCACAAATCAGCAAACCAATTGTAAAGAAAATTTGATGAATTCCTCTTGGCTGCGCTCCCATTGCCAATAATATTTTAAGTTGCCCCCTTTTGTCTAAAATCATCATGATTAGCGCACCAACGACATTAAACAAAGCGATAATCATAACCAAAGTAAAAATAAAATAGATTGCAAGATGTTCTACATTTAGCATTTTATAAAGTGCAGCATTTTGTTCTGAGCGCGAAACCAAACGAATAGGTTCTTTAAAAAAAGGAGACAGCAAGGGAAGTAACACTTCCTTATTTACAGCTCCTTTTGTTTTTATGACTAAGGAAGAATATTGATTTGCTTCCAACTCTAGGAGCTTTTGACCAAACTCAAGATTAGAAAACACATATTTTTTATCTAAATCCTCACTGATTTGATATAATCCTACTACAACGCTGGGCATAGTGACAAAAGGGTCTTGTCCTAAAAGGGATTTCTGATTTTTTTTTGGAACGGTAACATTCAAAAAGGTATTATAGTCAAAAACACCTACGCTTAAACTACCTGCAATACCAAATCCCAAAACAGCCTCTGAACCTGAAAAAGAAAGCCAATCGCCCAGGGCAATAAGTTGATCAACCTCCACCACATTAATATAACTTGGTCCTACCGCCTTAAGATAGGCCACTTGATTTTTTTCTTTGAAAGAAAGAAATACTTTTTCTTCAATTTCAGGGGCTGCTGCATCAATTTGTTCAAGGGCTTCAATTTGACTGAGTGTATTGTTTTCAAGGGTAAGATATTTTCCTTGTATGGCTTGGATTTCAAAATCCGGGTCAAAGGAGTTAGTAAAGGAAAGGCCAAAATCTTTTAGCCCCGCAAAAGCACTTAAAACGATAAACAGTGCTGCAGTTGCGACCACCACCATAAAAAGGGCAAAGCCATTAATACGGTTGATTACCGTTTGCTGACTTTTAGAAAAAAAATAACGCAATGCGATTTTTAGAGAATACGTCATGCTCAATTTTTAGTTTTTAAAAGCACTTTATTTTTTTTGCCGAGGCTCTAATGCTTCAGGATTTTTTATTGGGTTTTTTCCTTTTTTTAATTCGTTGTCTATGGATTCTATATAATCTAGGGAATCATCTAAAAAGAATTGAAGATCCGGCACTCTTCTCAATTGATTTTTCATCCGTTGCGACAAATCATGGCGTAGTTGAAATTTATTTTCTTTAAGGACTTCAAAGTGTCGCTGTGCATCTTGGGTTGGAAAAATACTTAGGTAAATTTTGGCTGAGGTTAAATCGGATGTAACATGGACTTTAGTAACGGAGATCATTAGGTTACTGACGTTTTCTTGACGGATTGCACCTTGCAAAAGCGTTGCAACTTCTTGTTGTAAAACCTTATTAATTTTTTTTTGCCGTGGTGTTTCTTGTTTATCCATGGTACAAAAATACGGATAAAAATGAGCTTATAGACGTTCCCACTTATAATCCCCGTTTAGGCGGAAGGTGCCTAAATGTTCTTTACTCCATTGTTCTGGCGGAATTAAAGATAGAAAAGTCTCTTTTTTACCTTGATAAAGATAGTAGGTTTCACCTACAATGGGTTCAAACTTGAAGTGAGCAGAATAGACTTTCTGAGTGTCAGCAGCAAGGGAGACAAAGGATTTTATCTTTTTCTGTAGATCGTCTAATTCTGCTTGAAATTGTTTAGAAACCTTATCTACACCTTTCTTTTTGAAGGCATCTACATTGGGAACCTCTATAATGGGACCGCTTAAACTACTAGCGTAAGGCAGAAGTTTTGCGATATAGCTTTCTTGAGTTTCGTCCCAAACAACTGCATCTGGTTTTTTTTCCTTCAAATGATAAATTTTTCCTCAAAGATAACGAAAATTGTCTTGAAGTACTTACAAACAAGGCGTTCCAAAACAAGTAAATGCTATTTTCCTCGCCCTGTTTTTCTTACGGCAGTGGTTCTTTTAGTCGCGCGTGGGCTTGCTACTTTTTTGTTTTTTTCCCCTTGGGTTGCTTTAACTTTACTGTTACCAAAAAACTTGCTGCTCATAATTTATATTTTTATAAAGGTAAACTATTTGTCCCTGATTTGAAAAGCAGAAAAAATAAAAGGGCAGGTCCAGCCAACCATAGCCTTACTACCCTTTTACAAAAATAGGGTGTGAAGCCCTACGGTACAAAGGTAGTTAATATCCTTTCACGAGCACTATCTACAAGATTTAAGTTGATGATTTAAATTTTTGATTTAGTAGTATTCTTTTTTGAGGAATAATGGTATTTTTGTCCACTAGCTAGTATAGATTCTAGTTAGAAACGGTCCTATAGCTCAGTTGGTTAGAGTAGCTGACTCATAATCAGTTGGTCCCTGGTTCGAGCCCAGGTGGGACCACCAACAAAGAAAGAGCGCGAGCTCAATCAAGACAAGCCCTTCGAGTAATCGAGGGGTTTTTCTTTACCTAGTATCTAGACACTCAAATATACCCAAAATCATGTCAACTGGCTCATTACTGCCAGTAAATAGACAGTTAAATCCTCAAAAAATTCCAACCTAAAACTCTGAAATCAGACCCCCATCCCTAAAATTAAATCCACTTTTCTTTTGAGGGTAGAGCGCATATAATGGTATATAGCCTGAATAATCTATTTTTGTATATTGTTTCATATAATCCTAAGTACAATGTTTAATTCTAATAAATTTTTTCAAGTCATTAGTGGTTTTATCGCTTTTGGATTTACAATCTTGCAGGGTCTTGATTGGCTATTCAAAAAATATTCTATAGACAGCAAGTGGTTTAATTATATAGTGATTAGTTTATTTATTGCATTTATATCGTCTTTATTGATTTTATTCATAAAATCTAGAAAAGCAGAAAATCAAAAACCTAAATCAAACGATAGAAAAAGTAAACTCTTAAGAATTGCGAATGTTTTATTTACAGGATTATTACTTATACTTTTTGTTTATTTCTTTAGAAAATCAGAATCTAAAGATGAGCTGCTTACTGAGCTTATTCCAAAAATATCAGTTGCCTATGACGATAGTGACTTAAAATATGTTTTTGTAAAATCTAAAGAATTATTAGAAGATTATCCGGAAAATAAAATGTTAAAAACCTTTTTTACTAAATCATCTTCTAAAATTAAGGTAGATAGCGATTTAAAAGGGACAGATGTATACATAAAATACGGTAGGGACTCAATTTGGAATTATGTAGGAAAAACACCTCTTGACAGCTTAAGGGTTCCGAAACTATGGAGTGAAAATAATTTTAAGTTAAAGCTAGTCAATGGTGAATCCGAATATATAGGCGCTAATGAAGAATTTGGATTTTTTAATATTAGTTTAATACAAAAGCTGCCCAAAGGCTTTATTTTAAAAAACTCAAAGAGTGATGTTTTCATGAATATGCCCGGAGTCTATCTTGGCAGTAATAATAAAATTCCAGCTTTTGGTGTTTCAAAAACAGAGGTGTCCAATCAACAGTTCAAAACTTTTATCAATTCGGGTGGTTATCAAAACCCAATGTATTGGGATTTTCCAACTAAAATTAATGGCAGGCAATATAGTTTTGAAGAAGGAATGATTTTATTTACTGACAAATATGGAAAACCAGGGCCGAATAATTGGTCATACGGCGAATATCCAGATGGAGAAGGTGAGTTTCCTGTTAATGGAATTTCTTGGTTTGAGGCTCGAGCTTACGCAAAATATAAGTCTTTAGACTTACCTAATATTTATCAGTGGCTTGATGCAGCTTTATTATCGGGCTTTACATCAAAATTACCAGAATTGAAAAATTCTAATTATAATTCTACAAAACTGAAAAACGTAAACTTTCAAAGTGAAAACTTAAACCTATTACCAAATATTGCTGGTAATATAAGGGAATGGGTTATTAATCCTCATGGAAATAATAGGCGTGCAATACTCGGAGGGGCATTTAATACTAATGAATATACTTTTAATAGCTTTTATAGTTTAAATCCCTTAGACAGGTCAATTCAAAATGGACTTAGATTGGTAAAAAATTTTGGTGATGAAACCGAAGAGCAAAATAACTATAATATCAGTCATATAAAGAGAAACTTTGATGATGAAAGTGATGTAAGTGATGAAGTTTTTGAAGTTTATAAATCACAATTCGATTATCCAAATATACCCCTAAACGTCAAAATATCAGAGGTGAAAAGTCCAAATCCAAACTATTCAATTGAAAAATTTGAAATGGTCCCACCATATAGTAGTGATGAAAAGTTGTATGGTTTCATTCTTTCTTCTAAAGAATTTAAAAACATGTCAGTTCCAATAATTGAATTCCCTTCTGCAGGAGCAATATTTTCTGATAAAATTATAATTGACGAAAATTTATTAAAGGATAGAAAGTATATGTTAGATGAAGGATATTCTTTAATTATTCCCGTTTACTATAATAATTATGATAGAGAAAAACCACTTAAGGATTGGTGGCCAAATCAATCAGAGGAATATAAAAATGCTATTATTAAAATTGGAAAAGATTTTAAAAGAGTTATTGACTATTTGGAAACAAGAAATGACTTAGACATAAAAAAGCTTTCTTATTTAGGTTATAGCTGGGGCTCTGTAACTTCAAATATTCTTTTAGCTATTGATGAAAGAGTAAAATCAGCAGCTATTTTTATTGGCGGACTAATGCTTCAAAAAAGCAGAAAAGAAATCGAAGCACACTTTTATTTACGAAGAATAAAAATTCCAATACTTCACATTGTTGGTAAGCTTGATGGGATTTTTGAATATGAAGATTCATTTTTACCCTGGAATAAACTAATTGGTACTCCCAAAGAAGATAAATTTATTATTGCTATTGATGATGCAGGTCATGGAGATGGTATTTCAACAGATATCAGAATAAAGAACCACTTAGAATTGTTAAAAAAGTACAACTAATATTTTTTCGAGTTGTAAATGCTTAAATCATTGCTATGAATGGGCTTAACTAGGTTATCTAGGGGTACTTTTGTTTGGGATTATAAATGGGCGGATAGGTATAACCCTTTATCTCTTTGTTTAAACTATTTCTTATTCTCATAGTTCATCATATCTACTAAATCCCAACCATCTTCATATTCTATTGTTTCAAGTAATTTAGAAACTTCAATATTAAATCCTTTATTATTTAATACATCAGCGGTCTCTTTCCATTTGTTGTAAGCCCCTTTATCTGGAAAAGCTGTGATATCTTTTTCTTTCAGAGGAAAGTAAACGAGCAGAACGAGAAAATCTGGAGGAAGAAGAGCTGACGGTTTTTGATATGCTTTTAAAAGACAAAAAGATTTCAGATAAAGAAAAGGCTGAGGTTAAAAGAGCAGCCAAGGAACTTTTAGAGAGGTTAAAAAAGAAAGAATTTAAAGTCCAGTATTGGACTGAAAAAATCCAAACAGCTTCAGCAGTAAAAAAGGTAATTGAAGATTATTTATTTAAGGAATTACCATCTCCATCCTATGACAAGGATATTCAAATTAAGTCAGAAATACTATTTAATGATTTCAAAGAGCGTTATGCAAATTTTAGTTTTAAAGCAGCATAAATTAATTTGTTGCTAGTCTATATCATCGGCATATCCTCTTCAGTAAGTTCTACAATACACTTTACCAAGAATGAAACAAGCTACTAATGAAGTAAGTGAATACTTGCGTTTGTTTGTGTGACAGTTTGAGTTATTTGGCGGTATATTTAAATATCTAAAAAAACAATACAATGAAAAAACTATTCCTTCTTTCGTTATTAATAACGATATCATTAAATGCTCAAGAAAAAATAGCTATAAAGCATCAAAAATGGGAATTAAAATCTTATAAAGAAAATAGTGTTCTTATCTCAAAGCAAGAAGGTGTCTGGCTAGATAATATATCTGTGCCTGAAATGCACTTGTATAAAGCCAAGGGAGATTCTATAACAGATAAGGCTATGATAATTTGTCCTGGAGGAGGTCTTTTTTTTAGTGCTTATGATAAGGAAGGGGTTAAACTAGCAAAAAAATTAGCCTCAAATGGAATTACTGCAATTGTCTTGAAGTATAGAACATATCCAAGAAAGGGTTCTGTAATAGACTGGGCTGGAACATTATGGGGTAAACCTCAAATGGCAATAGATAGTGCCAAAATTATACTCCCATATTCTACAAAAGATGCTTTAACGGCAATAGAAGTAATGAGAGAAAAAGCAGCGAAATACAATATCAATCCTAATAAAATTGGATTGATGGGATTCTCTGCAGGAGGAGCAGTAACTATGGAAGCTGCATATACTTCAATCTCAAAAAATCAACCAAATTTCATTGCACCGATTTATCCTTGGATGGATATTGTTGAAGGACAAAAGGTTCCTAGTAATAAACCTCCTGCATTTATTACCTGTGCAAATAATGACGAATATAGAGAAATTCCTACTTCAAGTGTTCAAATCTACCAGGACTGGATTCAAGCTGAAGCAAAAGTAGAGCTTCATATGTTTAGTGAGGGGGGTCACGGATTTGGGATGAATAAAATAAATTCTCCTGTTGATAGATGGTCTCAATTATTAATTGATTGGATATTAGCTCTTTGACTTGATGCTTTAGAAAGGTTATCATACAGAAATACCTTTAAACGCTTTTTTTGTAGTAGTTCGGAGGGTCCATTCTTGAGAAAATGAAAAGAAAGAACAAAAAGTAGTAGAATTAAAAACGTATTCCTCAAAAGGTAATATCTATGGTTTTATAATACTCAAAGATAACAAATCCCAGAACTTACAGAAGAGGATATACCAGTGGTTTAAAAGAAAAACGTCACTAAAGTTAATTAGTGACGTTATAGGTTAAAATAGATAGTAATTGTTAATCCTGTACAGTAAATTATTCTTCTGAGGCCATCGCTGCATTCATTGCACCACTAGCATCAAAATAGTCTCTTAATTCGTGAATTTGCCCTACATCATTAAATTCAAAAGAATGATATGCTCTATTTTGTATTAAATTTCCTGTATTTGAGTTTTTAGCACTCCAAGAGCCATACGTTCTTACACTTCCATCAAAAACGCCTAATGAATCGGTCCCTGGCAACCAAACTTCTGCATTGTATGTTATTTCATCAAAATTATCCATCCATCCTTTTCCTGCTGCTATAAAAGCATCATAATTTCCAGGCTCAGAACCATAAAATGGAGGATAATGTGTTACTCCAGGACATATTAAAGGTATTTGAGCATCTAGGTCTTCTGTTAAAAAAAATTCAAAAAACTTTTTTGCCGTTGATAAATTATTTTGATATTTAAGATTAGGTTTTGGGTTATTATCTGTGCCTTGACAAGAAAACAGAAAAACTGTTAAAAATGAAAGACATAATAAAAGTATTTTTTTCATAGTGTTTATTTTTAGATAGTCCAATATAAGAATAATATATAACTCAAATAGTAGTTGGTGAAGGTGCAAAAGGAAACCAAACGATAAGACTAAAACAAACCCATTTAATTAATGGTCTGCTATCATTTGAAATTCCTGAAATGAAACAAATTATTGACAAAGAGAACTACACTATAATAACAAAGCATTCTTTTATTGATTTAGCACTTAACTCTTTTACATTCGGCATTTACACTCCTACAACAATAATCATAAAGCACTAAAGATAATAGCCATTAATAAACCACAGACATATCATCTTCAGTAAGTTCTACAATACACCTTACCAAGAATGAAACAAGCTACTAATGAAGTAAGTGAAGACTTGTCTTTGTTTGTGTGATATGGACTTATAATTTTAACGAATTATTATTATTTACAGATGTTACTTTTTAATGGAATAGCTGTCTAAACTATTATAAACGTTTTATTAGTTTTTGTTTATGGTTAATAAGTAGAGAACCCTTTTTTGTTAATTCAGAAGGGTTTTCTTTTAAACCACAGGCATATCATCTTCAGTAAGTTCAGCCTTATGAAAAAAAACACGGAGTTAAGATATTGTAGAATTTTATTATATTTAAATGTCTATATACTAACACATGAAAAACCTATTTTTTACAGCACTTCTTCTAATTTTATTTCTTAGTTCATGTGAGTATGGAGTCCAACAACAACCCCCAAATTTTGTTATTATTTATGCTGATGATTTAGGTTATGGGGATGTGAGTTCCTATGGAATGGGGAGATTACAGACACCTAACATTGATAAAATTGCAAATAACGGTTCTCGATTCACCAATGGTTATTCAAGTTCAGCTACTTGCAGCCCCAGTCGTTATGCGCTTTTAACAGGAACATACCCCTGGAGAAATAAACGCGCAAAAATTTTAACTGGCGCTAATCTGATTATTGACACCTTAGAGATGACATTACCTAAAATGCTTAAAGAAAAAGGCTATAAAACTGGTATAGTAGGTAAGTGGCATCTTGGTCTTGGAGATTCTAAAGTCGATTACAATCAAAGAATCAGTCCTGGACCAAACGAGGTTGGTTTTGATTATAGTTTTATAATGCCGGATACTCAAGACAGAGTTCCTACGGTATATGTTGAAAACGGAAATGTTATAAATCTTAATCCAATGGACCCCATTCAAGTCAGTTTTGAAAAGAACTTTGAAGGTCAGCCAACAGGAAAAGATAATCCCGAACTTCTTTCCATGAAATGGCATCACGGACATAATGGTTCTATTGTCAATGGGATTCCAAGAATTGGATTTATGAAAGGGGGGGTGAAAGCCAAGTGGAGCGATGTAGATATGGCAGATGAATTTTTAATTCAAGCTAAAAATTATATTAATAACGTAAAAGGAAGTCCTTTCTTTTTGTTTTACACCCTGCAACAGCCTCATGTACCTAGAACTCCTCATCCCAGATTTGAGGGTTTATCTGGAATGGGACCAAGAGGAGATGCCATTATAGAAGCAGATTGGTGTATTGGTGAATTGTATACTCATCTTATCAAAAATAATTTGTTAGATAACACCATTATAATCCTATCAAGTGATAATGGCCCTGTACTAAATGATGGTTATTACGATGATGCTGTTGAAAAATTAGGAGGTCATACACCGTCTGGTAATTTAAGAGGCGGCAAGTACAGTCTCTTTGAAGCAGGAACAAGAGTCCCCTTTATTACATATTGGAAGGGAAATATTATCCCTCAGGTTTCAGATGAAATTGTTTCACAGATTGATTTTCTAAATTCAATAGCTTCACTTATTGGTTCAACCGTTCGCTCAGAAGATGGCGAAGATTTAGCAAATATTTTATTTAAAAATTCCGGTACTGGAAGAAATGATTTGATTTTAGAGGCCATGACTAGAACTGCTTTAAGAAATCAAAACTGGGTTCTCATTCCACCTTATTCGGGTCCTGATAAAAATCCCAACACTAATATAGAGTCTGGAATCGCTGATGATTTTCAACTTTATAATTTAAATATTGATATCTCTCAGCAAAATAATTTAGCTACTAGTAATCCAAAAAAATTAAATGAAATGATTAAACGTTACGAGTATATTATTGGAATAAAATAAATTATTTAGATATCAAGCCAATTTTGTGTTCTATGATACCGTCACTATGCTTTACTAAAAATAAAGGCGTGTCGTGACCAATATCTGCTATTGCTTTTTGAAGAGATTTTATTTCTACTTTATTAAGATTATAAATTACCCTGATTATATTTGATGGAATATCCCAAGTTGCCATTTTAATTCCTTTAACTTTAAGAGAAGCTATTTCAATACGTTTTTTACACATAATACAGACTCCATTCACTTCGAAGTATGCCTGACTATTTTTCTTAACTTCTTTTTGAGCGAAAATAGAAGAGGTAACAAATAAAATTGCTAATGTTAAAATTAAATTTTTCAACTTGTTTGTTTTATAATAGTTCAATATACCTAAACCCTACAATATCTCTACACCGTGTTTTTCTTTCTGAACTTACTGAAGATGATATCCCTGTAGTTTAAAAAAAACGCCACTAAAATTAATTAGTGACGCATTCAACTTTAACTAAAATCTAAATAATTAAATAAATCATATGCGATATTACTATTCTTTAAAAAAGAACTCTCATAATGCTTTTATAATGTTTCTTTAAAAATTTGTTAAAAAAACCAATCTATCACACAAACAACGGCAAGTCTTCAACTACATCATTAGTAGCTTGTTTCATTCTCGGTAAGGTGTATTGAAGAACTTACTTAAGATGATATGCCTGTGGTTTAAAAGAAAACGCCCTTAAAATTATTTGGAGGCCTAGATGAATACTTTAAAAATAACCAAAGCATAAATTACAAAACGAGCATACCGGAAAAGCGACCACATCAAATAATATCTAAAATTGTATTTTATCAAGCCCGAGGCGAGGCTTACTAATGAGTGCGGTATTGGACTGATTGCCCCTAACAGCACAAAAAGGCCTCCCCATTTTCGTAAATTTACAATATGCTTTGCGATTTTATTTTCAATATGATTTTTTACGCTGGGAATTAAAAACAAGCGATTCCCAATCAAGTAAGAAATGATTCCGCCAACGTAGGAAATGGTGGCCAGTATTAACAAAAAAAACCAAGGATTAGCTGATCTTGAGGCCCAGGCAATAAAAATTTCTGGTGGAATTATACCTAAAAAAGTTTCTGAAGCTAAAAAAAATGAATTTTACTGTTAGCTATTTCTGTAGAGAGTTTTGATTTTTTTACTAAGATTAATCCCAGAACTTACAGAAGATGATGTGCCTGTGGTTTAAAAGAAAACTCCACTAAAGTTAATTAGAAGCGCATTCAAGAAAACAAGAAAAAGAAAGCAATAGTAATTGGCGCCACAGGCGCAACGGGTAGAGAAATAGTCAACCTTTTGCTGAAGGATTAAAATTTCAAAAAAGCGAAAAAAATGATAAAAAACACTCAAAAATTATTAAAATGATCAAAAAACTATAAAAATTAGGCGAAAAGGGCTAAAAATGAATATTCCTATTTGCTAAAAAAAAATGTTTTTTTAGTTGGATATTTGCATTTTTAGCATGAAGCTTGTTAGGTGACCTTTAAAGCCCATAGTATCATTTATAAAACCACTTTTCATTTAACTGGTCCTTATTTAGTGATTATAACTCAATAGAGATTTGTTTATCCTTATTTATAAGTAATGTACACTTTTCGAAATTAGGAGGACCGAAACTTCTACTTGGATTATTAGAAAATGCATAAGGTTCGCTTGGTATTCCAAAAAAACCTGTGTCTAAAACACCATTATTATTTTCGTCATGAAACACCGAAATTGAGTAAATACCTGTTTTTATATTTGCTATTTCTAAAGAAACTGAATTGTTTGTTACAGTAACTACTTTAGAGTATTTACAATGTTTTAAAAAATCTTCCTTTTTATCTGTTAAGCATACTTGTAATTCACCTTTTATCTTCTCAAAATTATTTACAATAATCTGTAAATTATAAGTTATTTGTGGTTCCTGAGCAATAAGTAAATTAGAACTAAATAAAATTAATAATAGAAAATAAAGTTTTAACATCAATGATTAATAAAATATTATTTGAAAAATATGAATATATAAAAAAAGGAATCACTTTTAATTAGAATCCACAATACATTTCTTCGAAACCATCTTATCTATGGTTACATTTACCTAAAACTATACTATGTCAAAAACATTTGCTGAGTTAGGTATAAATCTAACATTACAACAAAGTTTAAGTAAACTAAAAATATTAGTACCTACCGACATTCAATCCAAAACAATTCCAGTAATTCTTACTCAAAAAGAAGATCTAGTGGCATTGGCAAAAACTGGGACTGGCAAAACTCTTGCTTTTGGACTACCATTACTTCAGTTAATAAATACAGAAAAAAGTGAAGTTCAAGTTTTAATACTTGCCCCAACAAGAGAATTAAGTCAACAAATTTTTTCTAATTTAACTGAATATGGCTCACAAAATTCAGCAATAAAAGTTACTGTTGTATCTGGAGGTATTCCAATTAAACCTCAAATAGAGCGCTTAAAAATCGCATCTCATATCGTAGTAGCTACACCAGGTCGGATATTAGATTTAATAAGCCGTGGTGCTATTTCTCTTAAAAATATATCCTCACTAGTTCTAGATGAAGCCGATGAAATGATCAGTAATTTTAAAGATGATTTAGAGCGTATTATTAAAGAAATTCCAGCGTCACACAGAACACTATTATTCACCGCAACACTTTCTGGTCAAGTCAAGCAATTGATTCAAAATTTCATGTCAAAACATGTTATTCAATTAGAAACAGATATGTTAACGGTTGGAAACCAAGAAATTGAGCATCAGTATATAGTTGTCGCACCTATAGAAAAACTTGAGGTATTATTACACTTTTTAAGTTCCAAACAAGGGCAAAGAGGAGTTATTTTCTGTAAAACAAAAGCGGCAGTAAATAAGTTAGGTAAAAATTTAGCTATCAATAAATTCTCTTCTGGTACTATTCATGGGAGTTTAACCCAAGGGATTAGAGATAGAATTATGGGACAATTTAGAGAAGGATATATAGATATTTTAGTGGCAACAGATTTAGCTGCTCGCGGGATTGATGTTAAAGAAATATCATATGTTGTTAATTATCATTTACCTGACACCTGTGAAGCATATGTTCACAGAAGTGGAAGAACGTCAAGAGCAGGATTCAAAGGACTTTCATTAACTATTTTGCAAGAAGAAGAAGTTAAAGAGCTTGTAAATTTTGAAAATGAACTAGGAATTAATTTCAATGCTTTAGTTAAAGCAGATCCTGTTGAAATTGAAAAAAATAATGGATTGCTATGGGCCAAAAAAATATTTAAAACAAAGCCAAACAGAAGTATTTCCGAAAAATTCAGAAAAGAGATAATTGCTATTTTTCATCATCTTACAAAAGAAGAGTTAATAGATAAGGTTCTTGCTAATTATTTAATTAACAAAAACACGAATACTTCAAAAGAATCATCTTCAAAAAACAGAAATAAGAACTAGTTATTATGGCAAACAACACAAAAGATCAACAGGATATATTACGTAAGTTGAATATTCATGTGCTTAACCCAATGCAAATAGAGGCTATTTCTGTGATTGAAAATACCACCAACACTATTCTTCTTTCACCAACAGGAACTGGTAAAACATTGGCTTTCTTATTACCAATTATCAAAATTCTTGATCCAAATTGTAGTGACGTTCAGGCCCTAATAATTGTACCTTCTAGAGAATTAGCGATTCAAATTGAACAAGTTATTCGAAATATTGGGTCTGGTTTTAAGGCAAATGCAGTTTATGGCGGTAGACCCATGTCTAAAGATAAAATAGAAATAAAGCATACACCCGCTATTTTAATTGGGACACCAGGAAGAATTGCTGATCATTTTAGTAACAATCGATTTTCTTTAAAAAATATAAAATCTTTAATTTTAGATGAATTCGATAAATCACTAGAAGATGGCTTTGAAGTTGAAATGAGAAATATAATCAATCAACTACCTCATATCAATAAACGAGTACTCACTTCTGCAACCAAAACATTAAAAGTACCAGATTTTGTTCGTTTAAACCTGCCAACTACTATAAACTATTTACAAGAAAAAATAGCTTCCAAACTAGATGTTAAAACTGTATTATCTACCTCTAAAACCAAATTGCCTATTCTTTTAGAGCTCCTCCAATTTCTAGGAAATCAAAACGGAATTATATTCTGTAATTTAAGACAGAGTATTGAACAGGTGAGTGATTTTTTAAATCGAAATAAGATTAACCACAGCTGTTTTTCTGGAGGAATGGATCAAAAAGAAAGAGAGCGCGCTTTAATTAAATTCCGAAATGGATCCCATCGAGTTTTAATTGCTACTGATCTGGCTTCTAGAGGTCTTGATATTCCAGAATTACAATTCATCATTCATTTTGAAATGCCTAGGGCTGAAGAAGAATTTACACATAGAAACGGAAGAGCTGCTAGAGTCGATTCTAAAGGAACTGCCTATATTTTAAAAAAAGAAAATGAAGAATTAGCCTTGTATGTGAAAAATGCGAAAGGTATAGATATTTCAAAAAAGCCAATTCATAAACCACAATTTTGGGAAACATTATTTATCTCTGGCGGGAGAAAAGACAAAATCTCAAAAGGTGATATTGCAGGATTATTTTTTAAACAAGGTATGATTACTAAAGATCAACTCGGATATATTGAGTTAAAACAAGATTGTGCGTTTATTGCTGTTCCTAAAGCAATTGCTTCGGAACTAATTAATAAACTAAACAATACTCGCCTTAAAAAGAAAAAAATTAGAGTAACCTTATTGTGAAAATAAAATAGATTTAGCAATAACTTCCTACTGTTTTTGCTGTAACCATTAATTACTACTAAAATTTTAAAATGAACTTGTTAAAATCGCTATAAAAGATTCAATCCCCATAAAATAATTACCTAAACGTAAATTTTCATTTGGACTGTGCTGGTTATTATCTAAATTAACCGTTGGAACTCCAATAGCTGGAACTCCAAGCTGAGAAACAAACGGAGAAATAGGTACAGAGCCTCCACTGGTTCTTATAATAACTGGTGATTTTTGATAATAATCATTTAAAATTTTAGTTAGCCACTGCCCTTCTTTTGCCTTAGAGTCTGTTCTAAAAGCTGGATAATGAACTTTAGCCTTCATTTGAATTATTTTATCATACCGAAGCCTCTCATCACTTGTGGGGGTGTGATCTAAAATAGTATAGCCTAATCCTTTTATATGGTTTTTAATACTACTTAAAAGAATTTCTGGTTTACTCTCCAATACTAAACGAATATCAATTTCAGCAGTTGCTGAAGAAGGAATAATTGTTCTTGCTTCTTTTCCTATCCAACCACTTTGCATGCCCCTAATATTTAAAGAAGGATACTGAAGTGATTCCTGATAGGTTGAACCTACCAAATCATTTAATTTAGTTTGTGTTCGTGCTTTAATTGATGTTTCCTCTGATGGAACTCCTTCTAAAATTTCTTTGACAGTATCACTTAAAAAAATATCTGAATAAAATCCTGGAATCAGCACCCTTCCATTATCATCTTTCATAGAACCTAAAACCTTTGATAAGGCTAAAGCAGGATTAGGAAGGTAGTTGCCATAATGTCCACTGTGTTGAGATGTTAAAGGACCATATGTTGTAAGTGTTAGTTTGGCAATTCCACGATTTCCAAAAACTAACGTGGGTAATCCGCTAGAGTGCATAGGTCCATCCAAAATCAATAATACGTCTGCTAAAAGCTCTTCTTTGTATTCCTTTACAGCCTGAGGAAGTCCTGGTGAACTTTGTTCTTCTTCAAAGTCAATGATCAGTTTTATATTGAAAGCAGGACTTTTGTTATTGTTCTTTAAATACTCCAAAGCAATTAAGAACATCGCAAAAGGTCCTTTGTCATCTGCACTGGAACGAGCGAAAATACGGAGATCCTCATTATCAGCATTGGTGATATTTTCCCAGCCAATTGATTCAAACCCTTGACTAGTTTTTTGCATTAACTCAGCCGAATAGGGATCATCTTGATTCCATTTAGAATGGTCGACTGCTTGTCCATCTAAATGTAAATAAAAAGCAACTGTAGGTAGGTTTTTCTTAACAATCTTATTGGCTAATAAAAGAGGTAAATGAGAAGTGCTTAACGTTTTTACTTCAAAATCTAATGCTATTAACTCTTGTGTTGCCCAATCTATATTTGCGCTAATTTGTTCTTTTTGAGCTGCATCATTTGGAAGAGCTAAAAAAGATTTAAACTTTTCTATATTTTCAATCCCCATAGCACGTGCTGGTTCTTGATAATGACGTTGCGCCATTAATTGAAGAGAACCCACTGCAAAAATAAAAATACTTATAATTATTTTCATATAATTTAATTTATTGGCTTGAATGAAAAATACACCTACCCAAATATATAAATTTGAAGAGGGAGAATTTGATTTATTATAAAAGAAATAGATTTGTACTTTGGAATAATTATTATTATAAAAATAATCTTTTGAGAAAAATACTCCTAGCAATAAATTTACTTTTAGTTTCAGTTGTTTTTGCACAAAATTCAAATTCAAATCCCTCTCTAAATTTCAATATTACCCTTTTAGATAATAATCCAGTAATCGATGGTAATATTCTTGGAGAATCCATCTGGAATGGAGTTCCTGTTATTAGTGATTTAAAACAAATAAAACCTAACTACGGTATGGCTGCATCCGAAAAAACAGCTATACGTATTGCTTATACTGCAAAAACACTTTATATCGCAGTAGTTTGCTATGATACTTCACCTGAAAATATTGTGGTCTCAGATTCTAGAAGGGATGCGGATCTTAATGATGATGATAGTTTTCTTTTTATACTAGATACATATAATGACCAGCAAAACGGATTCTTATTTGGCACTAATGCTAATGGTATGGAGTATGATGCACAAATTGACCGAGAAGGTGAAGGAAATTTTAGTGCTAATAGACAGCAGGGAGGAGTTGTGGGCGGAACTAATATTAATTGGGATGCCTCATGGGAAGTAAAAACAGAAACAGGGGATTATGGTTGGAGCGCAGAATTTGCGATCCCACTAAGATCCATCAGGTTTAATAGTGGATCAAATAAAACATGGGGGATTAACTTTCAACGCAACATAAGCAAACGATCAGAAACTGCATATTGGGCAAACTTACCTTTAGGATTTGATATAAAACGCTTATCCTTAGCAGGAAAAATGAATGGATTAAATTTAAAATCTCCCAAAAATCTGAAAGTGATTCCATATGGATTAACGCAAGGTATCAATGATAATAATACTGTTAATAAAACATCATCTTCTGCTGCAATTGGAGGAGACATTAAATATAGTCTTACTCCTGGACTAACTCTAGATGTAACTTATAATACAGATTTTGCCCAAGTTGAAGTAGATGAGCAACAAGTAAATTTAGATCGATTTAATTTATTTTTTCCAGAAAAAAGGCCATTCTTCCTTGAAAATGCTGGTCAATTTAGTGTAGGGAGTGCCGGGGAAATTGATCTTTTTTTTAGTCGGCGTATCGGAATTAGTGACGATGGGCAGCTTGTCCCTATTATAGGAGGTTCAAGAGTTTCGGGAAAAGTAGGACAAACTAATGTCGGTCTACTAAGTATGTTTACCGATGAAATAGAGGGGAATGATTTAGTCAAAAATAGTTTTTCTGTTGCTAGAGTTAATCATGATTTTGCAAGTAGTAGATCTTCTTTAGGTGGGGTGTTTGTAAATCGTTCTGGGATTGGAGTTCCAGATAATTATAACCGAGTTTTTGCCATGGATGGTAAATTAGGAATAGGCAAAAAAGCACAACTTACGGGCTTTATCTCTAAAAGCACAACTCCAGGAATTACTACAAACGATCATGCTTTTAAATTTTTAGGTGTTTATAATTGGAATGGTTGGAACCTTAGGGCTGGTTATACTGAGGTTGGAGAGGGTTTTAATCCAGAAGTTGGATTTTTATTGAGATCCGCTTTTAAAAAACCTGAATTTTTAATTTTCAAGCAGTGGCGTCCTAAAAATACTGGAAAATTATTAGAAGTACGCCCACATGTTTCTTACAGAAGTTATTGGGATTTTGATAATACATTGGTTACAGGATTTTTGCATATTGATAATCACTGGGTATGGGAAAGTGGGTTTGAAATTCATACTGGAATTAATTTTACAACAGAAGGGGTCTTAAATCCTTTTTCTATTTCAGATGTAACGATTCCAATCGGTGAATACAATCACAGTGAATTCCAATTTGTCCTGATGACTAACGCTAATAAAAAAATTTACTTTCAAACAAGGACAGTTATAGGGGGGTATTTTGGAGGAGATCGTGTATCAAGTAATAATAAAGTCACCTTACGTTTAGGAGATAAATTTAACGCTTCTGGAACTCTAAATTACAACCACTTAGAATTAGCAAATGGTAATGTTGACGCTGTTATTAGTGGTGCTCGATTTGCGTATTCCTTTACTCCTCGTATGTTTTTACAAAGTTTGGTTCAGTATAACAATGTGTCTAATATAACCTCGGTGAATGCTAGATTTGGCTGGTTACAAAATGCAAATACTGGCCTTTTTGTGGTTTTTAATATCATTCAGGATACTAGTTTTATGGATCGGTATAATAATCAAAGTGTTACCATCAAATACAGTTATCAATTTGATTTACTTGGGAGGTAATTTTTTTATTAAATAATTTAAAATTTAAATTTTACAAAAATTTCATTTCCACTCCTAGTAACTGCAGACTCTCCATTTGGGATACCAAAGTCATATGCATAGGCCGCTGAGAGTCCGAACTTAGTTTTAATAATTATTAAAATATTAGAATAACCTATACTCTTATATCCTCCTCCTATCTCTAAAGTGTCTTTAAAATCAAAAGTTCCTCCAATATGAGTTTGATTTTGTCCGTCTGGTATTAGCTTGGCGCTTATAAAAGGCTTTAGTTTTGAACCAAATACGCCTGTGTCTATTGAAGTTCCAGCTAATAAATATATAGGTGGTTTTTCAGAGCTTATAAAAGCATTGTCTTTTACAAACTTAACTGGATTTAGAAAATTAGGAATAGAGGCAGATATGTAAAATTTTTCGGATTTAAGAAGTGCTCCAAAGCCAAAGACTGGAAAAATAGCATTACCATCAGTTGAAATAGCAGGATTAGCAACTTCTGTAATTCTACTAAGTCCTTCAATATCTGTTTTCTTATTAGTTGCTCCAGCTTTTACCCCAAGAAATAAATTAGTCCCACCACCCATTTCTAATTGATAACTTGCATCGACAGCATATTGTGTTCGACTATCAATAAAAACTTTATTTGATATAACTGAGGCTCCAAGGGATAGATTATTTTTAGGATTCCCACTATAAAAGAAATAACTCATTTTGGGAGAACCGGAAACTCCTTGCCACGAGGAACGAGTGGTAAAGGAGACCTCTCTACCTTCACTTCCCACATAAGCAGGGTTAAAAGCATTCATATTAAAACGTTCCATCAAAAGATTCTCTTGAACCTGAGCTTGACCGGTATATCCTATAACAATAAATAGAACAAAAATTAAAGGGCTTTTAATATTAAACATATTCAAATTAATTAAATATGTATAACCATCCCTCTTTGACCTCAGATGAGGTTCCACCAAGGGATATTCTATAATAATAGGGGCCTGTTGGAAGTGCGTTACCTGTTCTTATGTTTGTCCCTGTCCAATCATTCTGATAGTTTGCTGATTTATACACTAAACTTCCATCTGCTGCATACACCGTAACGCTAGTAAAAGGATAATCTTCTAGGTTAATAATTTTCCAGGTAGATTCTAATCCAGGCTGATTTGGTGTTAATGCAGTGGATATAAAGGTGCCTTCATCTGGGAAACCATCATTACCATCATCATCGTCCTGACTATCTGGAATTCCGTCTCCATCAGTATCTAAACTTCCATTAGGATCTAAGGGGAAAGCATCTCTGTGATCTGGTATACCATCATTATCACTGTCATAGTCAAATTCATCGTCGATACCATCTCCGTCAATATCTCTACAAAATGCTGGATCAAAAGGGAAGTCATCTACGACATCTAAACAATCATCATTATCATCATCTAGATCCGCATTGTCTCCAATTCCATCATTATCATTATCTGACCATTCGTTGTTATCTAATGGGAAACTATCCTCTGTATCGAGATAAGTATCATTATCATCATCGGTATCAGTACTATCTGGATCTCCATCAAGATCTGTATCTATAGGGAAATCATTATTATCTTTTGGATCGGTTCCAGAAGCATCTTCAAGAGTATCTAACCATCCATCATTATCATCATCCGTGTCAGCATTATCTCCAATGCCGTCATCGTCATTATCTGCCCATTCTAAACTATCTAATGGAAAACGATCATTAACGTCGTAGAACTCATCATTATCATCGTCTTGATCAACACAATCGGCAATTAAATCTCCATCAGTATCTAATGGAATACTATTAGCATCAAAATCACTAGTCCCACAAGATGCTTCATTGTAATAAGTATAACCATCTCCATCAGCATCAGTATCACAAACATCTCCTAATCCATCACCATCCAAATCTGCTTGACTTACATTGGCAATGGTAATACAATTGTCATTTTCATTTGCTATTCCATCATTATCAGCATCTGGATCAGCCTGGTCTCCTATTCCATCTCCATCACTATCAAGACTTTCTGAAGCATTTGTTGGAAAAGCGTCTAAAGTATCAGGAACTCCATCATTGTCGTCATCAGTATCTTCAGCATCTCCTACTCCATCACCATCAGAATCGGTTTGATTTGAATTCGCAGTATTGGGAGCATTATCGCATACATCTCCTATTCCATCAGCATCAGTATCTGCTTGATTTGCATTAGCAGTAGTTGGACAGTTATCTGATTGATCGACTATACCATCTGAATCTGAATCTATAGTCGTATTACTTGACTGCCCTGAATCATTGTCTTGATTATTGTTATCTGAAGGATCTTGCTGATTATTTTGACTTAAAGAACACCCATTTGCACTCACATCGGTTCCCAACGGTGTATTAAGACAATAATCTTGACTGTCAGGTACTCCATCATAATCTGCATCCTTTTGATTATCAGAACAACCATTTTGATCGACCACGGCCCCTGAAGGAGTATTTGGACAAGCATCTGAGGCGTCATTTATCCCATCAGAATCACTATCACAGTTTACACAAGTCGTATTGTAAGACTGTAGATGACTCGCTGCAAATCCCTGTAGATCAAATATTTGATTGTATACAGGAGTTACTCTAAAGATTTCATTTCCATTGGGAGTTCCTTGAAGAGTAAATTGAAGTTTATACGTATCAACACTTCCAGATATATTATTAGCAAGAGGGGTGGCAAGGGTCGAGTTTCCTCCTGAGACAGATATATGAAATGCATTGTATCTAATTGCTGAACTGTATGGAATTTGATCTGATCCATTTACGGGTTCAGAGAAAACTACAGTTAGCTCATTGAGGGCAGAATTAACAGAAACACCATCAATAATTGGAGGGTTGTAATTTAAAGTAACCGTGTTATTGGATTGATTTTGATAAGATCTGAGTCCTTGACTATCATAAATATTATAATCACCATTTGGTTTTACTGTGATGACCTCTTGCCCGTTTAACTTTCCATTAAGTCCAAAGGTGAGTTTATAATACGCTCCCTCTTTTACGATTGATGTTGGATAACTATTTGAGAGAGTTGCAACACCGCCATTTATATATAGTCTGAAATCATCCGTCGTAAGTTCACCAGTACTGTTACTGTTTGTGAAGACAGCCTCACTAAACTTAACCTTTATAAATTTATTGTCGGAGGTGATAATTGTTTCTCTTATTATAGGATTTGTAGAAACGTTCATATTAATTGTATTACTCTTACCCTTCACTGAGAATGAACAAGATCCTGTTGAACCAGAATAAGGAATGGCAATGGCACACTCAATATCGTAGTTTTGGGTTATTACACCTGCAGAGAAGGTTTTTGATGT
>ENA-OQVM01000398-OQVM01000398.1-marine-metagenome-genome-assembly--contig:-NODE-398-length-69498-cov-4.860863_pt1 | contig 69498 bp, 56 predicted proteins | sample MGYA00237776_ERZ505498 | MGnify/ENA primary metagenome ERZ505498 (study PRJEB26159, sample SAMN06265151) | marine metagenome | isolation source: Helgoland LTER site | place: Germany:Helgoland, sampling... | reverse complement strand
AGCAGATTTGAGCAGGTGCGAATAGTGAGTCACAGCCTGCTGGAGGGGGTCCTTCGGTTCGCTTCGCTCTCTCAGGATGACCGCTTTGCGGTCAGTTTATTGGGTAAGAAGTAGTTGAGCAGATTTGAGCAGGTGCGAATAGTGAGTCACAGCCTGCTGGAGGGGGTCCTTCGGTTCGCTTCGCTCTCTCAGGAAGACAGGGGGCTGATAGTTGATCGGGTATAGGTGTCCTGAAGTCTAAACAACTAGATGTTAGAGATTCGCTTACGCTCCAACTTGGGATCAGCTAGAGGAATTGCTTTAAGAAGCTCACGGGTATATTCCTGCTGTGGGTTAGCCCAAAGGGTCTCTGTATCCCCAGACTCAATAATCAAACCCTTATTCATCACCATAACCCGATCAGAAATATAGCGAACCACGGATAAATCATGAGAGATAAACAGCATGGTGAGATTATGCCGTTCCACCAAAGCCAGAATAAGATCGAGAATCTGCGCCTGAATAGTGACGTCGAGTGCCGACACCGGTTCATCGGCAATAATTAATTCAGGCTTGGTGGCTATAGCGCGACCAATGGCAATACGCTGTCGCTGACCTCCGGAAAACTCATGGGGATATTTGCGCATCTGGCTATGAGCCAAACCTACATCATCCATCAACTGACGAACCTGTTGGTCGATTGACTTGCGATCCGCCAGGCCGTGATAAAGCAGAGGCTCGGCAAGGGTTTCATAAACCGTCATTCGTGGATTTAAGGAGGCGTAGGGGTCCTGAAATATCATCTGCATCCTGCGCCGCCATGGCACCAGATTTTTAGGACTTAGCTCGCCTAAAAGGCTGCCGTCAAAGGTTACAGTGCCTTCAGTGTTTGGCGCCAACTGCAAAATAGAACGGCCCAGCGTCGACTTGCCAGAACCGGACTCGCCGACCAGACCGAGAATCTCGCCGCGCTTTATATCCAGAGAAACGCCATCTACGGCTTTAATAACTTTTTTACCCTCAGCCGCTTTACTAAAGTCAGTAAAATAGGTCTTTAAATCTCGCACCTTAACCAGGGGTTGATCCTGCTCAGCACGATTGGGTAATAGCTTGGCTCCCTCGGGAATAGCTGCCAGAAGCTTTTTCGTGTAGGCATCCTGACTATTGTAAAAGACACTTTCCGTATCGCCGGTCTCACGAATTGTGCCCTCACACATCACCACAACCTTATCGGCAATGCCAGCCACTACACCGAGATCATGGCTGATAAAAATAACCGCCACATCGCGGGTTTTCTGGAGCTTTTTAATCAACTCTAAAATCTGCGCTTGAATAGTCACATCCAGTGCTGTGGTTGGTTCATCACAGATTAATAGGCGCGGTTTATTGATAAGCGCCATGGCTATCATTACCCGTTGGCGCATTCCCCCGGAGAACTCATGGGGATAGCAGTCAAAGCGAGCTTCGGGATCAATAATGCCCACTTCATCGAGGAGTTCGATAGCCTGCAAGCGCGCCTTTTTACGGCTTTGAGTGCGGGTTTTGTCGGGGTGGTAAATCAGCGGTTCAATTAACTGTTCGCCGATACTGATATAGGGGTTTAGTGAGGTCATCGGATCCTGAAAAATCACCGCGATATCATTGCCTCGAAACTGACGCATACGCGCCGTAGAACAGCTTAATAAATCTTCACCATCAAACAGTGCTGTGCCAGCTTCGATTACTGCGGGTGGTTTCGGCAGTAGATCTAGTAGGCTATAGCAGGTTACAGACTTGCCCGAGCCGGACTCGCCGACAATCGCCAACGTCTCTCCTGCATCAACAGTAAAGCTGACATCGTCTACGGCTTTAACCAGACCATTTCTGGTGTGGAAATAAATCTTTAATCCATTGACCTCAAGTAGTGCCATAGCCATTAATCCTTTGAGGTTCTAGGGTCGAGGGCGTCGCGCAGGCCATCGCCAAGAAAGTTCAGGGCAAATAGAGTCAGCGACAGTGCGACGCCGGGAAAGATCAGCAGCCAGGGGTATTCTTCCATGGATTCAACGCCGTAGTTAATCAGCAGCCCCCAGGAGCTCTGAGGCGGTTGAATACCCAACCCAAGGAAGCTTAAAAAAGCCTCCAGTAACATCACACTGGGGATGGTTAAGGTGGTGTAGACAATGACTGGGCCAAGGGTGTTGGGAATAATATGGCGACGGATAATTGTCCATTCAGAGAGACCCAGCGAGTGGGCGGCTTCAACAAATTCCTGCTTGCGCAAGGACATCACCTGACTGCGCACTATACGTGCCATGGTCAACCATTCGACGGCGCCAATAGCCACAAACAGCAATAGAATATTGCGCCCAAAAACCACCATCAGCAGAACAATAAAGATCATAAAGGGCAGGGCGTACATAATATCGACAATACGCATCATTACCGCATCAGTTCGGCCGCCGACAAATCCGGCAACTGCCCCCCAGAGCACGCCTATCAAAAGGGCTACAGCGGTGGCAATAAAGCCTACCGTGAGTGAGACTCGTCCGCCGTACATAATTCGTGTGAGCATATCGCGGCCAAAGATATCGGTACCCAGCCAGTGTTCCAATGAGGGTGCTGTTGCACCCAAAAGCAGGTTTTGCTCTTCGTAACCGTAAGGTGCAATCCAGGGTGTCAGTAGGGAAATTACGCACAACAGAGCGAGAACGGCGAGGCCAAACAGGGCGAGATAATTTTTGCACAGCTTGATCCAGGCATCCTGCCACAATGAGGTACCTTGCTCGTCGGGCTGCAGTTCTTTTATAGCCATCAGTTATTCCCTCCAGCCTGCTGCTGACGCAATTTTGGGTTTAACCAGATGGCGAGCATGTCGGATAGCAAATTAAACAAAATAATCAGTGTTGCGAAGAAGATTGTCATACCCAGAATCATGGTGTAGTCACGATTAAATGCGGCCTGCACATAGAAGCGACCAAGCCCGGGGATTTGGAAAATGGTTTCGACGACAAATGAGCCACCGAGCAGTCCGGCAAAGGCCGGCCCTAAAAAAGCCACCACGGGGATTAGTCCGCCGCGCAATGCGTGCTTAAAGATAATTAACCGCTCTGAGAGGCCTTTGGCGCGCGCGGTGCGGATATAGTCCTGAGATAAGACTTCGAGCATACCACCTCTGGATAGGCGCGCTATATAGGCGGCATAACCAGTGCCCAGGGTGATTGAGGGCATAATTTTGTCGCCGGGTATATCGCCCCAGCCGGAGACAGGTAACCATTCCAGATGGATACCAAATACCAGAACCAGCAATGGCCCAAGTAAGAAAGAGGGCATACAGATACCGAGCATGGCCGCGGACATGGGTACATAGTCCTGCATACTGTTGGGGCGCATTGCGGCGATAACCCCGGCGCTGATTCCAATCACCAGAGCGACCAGCATGGCGTAGAGAGCAAGTTCTGCTGTGGCCGGTAAACCAGCGGCGATCAGTTCATTGACGGTGCGCCCGGAATATTTAAAGGAGGGGCCGAAATCTCCTCTCAGCACATCACCGAGATAGCTGACATATTGCTGCCATAGTGGTTGGTCGAGATTGTACTGCGCCTCAAGGGCTTTGATAACTTCTGGTGGCACGGCTTTATCCGCGGAAAAGGGACCGCCGGGCGCTGAGTGAACCAGCAGAAAAGTCGCGCTGATAACAATCAGTAAAACAGGTATGGCCTGGAGTAGTCGGTTAAGGGCAAACCTCAACATTAGTTCTCTACTCCTGTATCCGCTTCAAGGTAAATTTCTTTAAAAGAAGGTTGGTTGAGAATATTGTCATTAAAGTTTTTCACCGAGGTATTGACCAGATTGTTGGAGGTGTAAATATAAATTGGGATCACCGGCATATCCTCCATCAGCATCTTTTCGGCGGCTGTAAATATAGCTAGTCGCTCGGCATGGGTCTTGGCGGTGGGGGCTTCCTCTAGAATCAGCCGGTCGTACTCTTTGTTACACCAGCCAGTTCTGTTGTTGCCGCCATTGCAGAGAAACATATCGAGAAAATTGTTTGGGTCAACATAGTCGCCAATCCAGCCAGCGCGGGCAATTTCATAGTCGCGACCACTGACACTATTGAGGTAGACCTTCCATTCCTGATTGAGTAGCTTGACGTCGATATTGAGGTGGGTTTTCCACATCTGCTGAATCGCGACGGCAATTTTGCGGTGACCTTCGCTGGTGTTGTAGAGGATTTCTGTGGCGGGGAATCCCTCGCCATTGGGGTATCCGGCTTCAGCTAATAGCTGTTTTGCCGCCTCGGGATTAAACGCCAAATCGCTCTCTGGGAAGTATCCCATGGTGTTGGGCGGCGTCATGGCATAGGCGGGAATCTGCCCGGCTTTGAGTATGCGCTGAGTAATTTGTTCGCGGTCTATGGTCATACCCAGAGCCCGTCTAACGCGCTTGTCTTGCAGGTGTGGAACACGCACATTAAGGCGATAAAAGTAGGTGCCCAGGTAGGGGTCAATATGCAGCGCTGGATCATTGCGACTCTGGTAGGTTGCAACCTTATCGGCGGGAACGGTGCCGCTGTAATGAAGCTGCCCAGCGCGAAACATTCGCTCTTCGGTGATGGCATTTTCGGTGGGATAGAAAACAATTTTATTTAATTTAATATTCTCGGCATCCCAGTAATGGGGGTTGCGCTCTACCACTACCCGGCGATTAATCTTCCACTCAAGTAGTTGAAAGGCGCCGTTGCCGACCAAATTGCCCTCATAGGTCCAGCGGGTGCCGCGCTCATCGGCACCACCAAATTTCTCGATGGTTTGGCGATGAACAGGGTAGAGGCTGTAATGGTCGAGTAGCTGCAGGAAATAGGGTGTTGGATTCTTTAATCTTACCTGTAATGTAAAATCATCTAGGGCTTTAACGCCGACCTGATCAAAATCCTTGATGCTGCCCTCATAGTATTCTTTGGCATTCTCAATAGAGAAGTACATATAAGCATAGAGATTACCCAGCGCCGGTTGCAGGGCGCGCCACCAGGACCAGACATAGTCATGGGCATTGTGGGGGTCGCCATTGGACCAGCGAGCATTTTTGCGTAAATGAAAGGTGTAGACGCGGCCATCTTCACTGATGTCCCATGAGGTAGCTACGCCCGGGCGCGGCTCAAGGGTTTTACTGTCTTTAAGAACCAGACCTTCCATCAGGGCAATAATGATTTTGTGTTCTGGTACTCCGGTGGCTATATGGGGGTCGAGGCTCTGGGGTTCGGTGCCGTTGCCCCAGTGAAGTGTGCCGGTTCGGTTGCCGATAGAGACGTTGTTTTCGGAAGTGCCACAGCCGCTGAGTATAAATATTGAAAGCAGGGTTAATGCTATTGTTGAACAGAGCGAGAAAGTTAAATCTGAGAGCTGCCGCTTCATCGAATAAAAATCCTTAATTATTGTTGTATAAGTCCAGCGCCCAATTTTTCGGCTTGGGTCAGTGTAAACAAGCCAGCAGGCTAAGTGAAGGTTAGTCTCTGTCATGAATTGGATTCGACTTTGAAACCATAGACTTTTTGCGTCTAATTTAACAGGGGTGGGGCAGTTATTGTTTCAACTGTTGCACTTGCAGGCTAAACCTCGGATAATCCCGCGCTGCGATTCAATGGTGTCCCTCACTGGTCCCCTCGCAACAGCCAGCCGCGAATCCCGCCAGGCCCGGAAGGGAGCAACGGTAGTGGTTACGCTGTGTGCCGAGGTGTGGCTGGTGAGGGTCACCGCCATAATCTTCTCTCTGCCTTACTTGTCATTCTTAACTTCCTCACTTGTCATTCTGAACGAATGTGAAGAATCTCTCTTCGAATTGGTATCGCCCAAGAGTAGCTCTACCCTTATTAGATCGGCTCCATGATTGCTGTGGTTTCCAGCGCTCGCAAAACTCGCTTTGCTCAAACAGTTGCTCGCTCTATCTGGAAACCACTACAACCATAAGCGGAGCCTGACTGATCTAATAAGGGTAGAGCTACTCTTGGGCTTTGTGCGGGGTTCGGCTTCGGTCATCTATTTAAAACCTTTAAATTAAAAGGCTCATATTAAAAGTCCCTTTCCGCGCTCTGTTTATCTCCCTATAATGGTTTTTTTGATTTTAAAGTCGTACTGTTATGAGTTACCAAGTACTTGCCCGTAAATGGCGCCCGCGTATTTTTGCCGAAATGGCCGGTCAGCAGCATGTATTGCAGGCATTAATTAATGCACTGGACAACGATCGTCTCCACCACGCCTATCTATTTACTGGTACCCGCGGTGTGGGTAAAACCACCATCGCTAGAATTCTCTCCAAATGTTTAAACTGCGAAGCCGGTGTTAGTTCGGTTCCCTGTGGTGAGTGCTCGGCCTGTAATGAAATCAATGAAGGTCGTTTTGTCGATCTGATCGAAGTGGATGCGGCATCGCGAACTGGTGTTGACGATATGCGCGATCTACTCGATAACGTTCAGTACACGCCGGCTCGGGGTCGCTACAAGATCTATTTGATCGATGAGGTGCATATGCTGTCGAAAAACAGTTTTGCTGCACTGCTCAAGACCCTCGAAGAACCACCGCCTCATGTTAAGTTTTTATTTGCGACCACCGATCCTCAAAAGCTGCCGATAACCGTATTGTCGCGCTGTCTGCAGTTTAATTTGAAAAATCTTAGTCCCGAGCGAATTACCGAGCATCTGCAGTTTGTTCTCGGTGAAGAGAAAGTGCCTTTTGAAGAGGCCGGTCTCTGGTCGCTGGCGCGGGCTGCGGATGGCAGTATGCGCGATGCTCTTAGTCTGACTGATCAGGCGATTGGACACGGTGGTGGGCAGGTTAATGAAGCTGATGTCAGCTCTATGCTGGGCACTATTGAGCGCAGCTATGTGATTGATATCTGTAAAGCACTGGCTTCAGGCTCTGGTTCAGAAATATTGGCCGCGATAGCGAGAATGGCCGAGCAGGCGCCGGACTATGATATGGCGCTGGCTGATGTATTGTCGATCTGGCATCAGGTGGCCATTGTGCAAACCGTTCCGGAAGCGTTGGATAAAGGTCTGGCCAACTACAGTGAAGTGTTGGCGTTATCGGCTCAGGTTAGCCGCGAAGATGTTCAGCTGTTTTATCAAATCTGTCTGTTGGGGCGTAAAGATTTACAGCTTAGTGCCGATGCCAAATCAGGTTTTGAAATGGTGATGTTGCGGGCATTGGCATTTCGCCCACAGAATTCCCCACGAGGCCCGGCTTTAAATACCTCAGGTCAAGCTGCCGCCGCAACTCCAGTTCCAGCTCCAGAAGCATCAAAGGCCACATCGGTTCCACCGGAGGTGGAGCCCAGCGTAAAAAAGTCTGAAGCCCAAGTCGCGGAGGATATGCCGCCCTGGGAGCCTCAAGTTGAAGCGCAAAAGCCCTTAGTTAGTGAGGAGCCTTCAGCGTCTCCTAGTAAAGAAGCATCAGCGTTTCCTAATAAAGAAGCATCAGCGTCTTCTAATAAAGAGCTCTCTGTGGATGCAGCAACAATTCCCCTACAAGACTTCAGCCCAGAAAACTGGATTGAACTGCGCAAGCAACTCAGTATTGTTGCCTCCCTTGGAGAAATTGCCAGCCACTGCCTTTACTTAGGGCGCAGCGGCACAGCATTAAGATTCCTTATCGATAGCGGTCACAACAGCCTCTACGACGATCCTCACCAAGAGCAGTTTAGCGAGGCACTCAGCGATTACTTTAAAACCCCAGTCACGGTCGAGATCAGTCTGGGGGTTGCCGAACAGGAAACCCCGCGCGCAGCCAATCTGCGCGAGAAGTCCGAACGTCTGGCCGAAGCCGTAGAGACTCTCAATAATGATCCCGCAGTGGTGAAATTTAAGCAGCTGTTCGATGGCGGCGTGGATGAGCGTTCCGTGCAGCCTATCGACTGAGCCTATTTAATCGGATGCCAGTTAATAAAAGTTTTGAGGAAAGTATGAATATCAATGATCTAATGAAACAGGCCCAGCAGATGCAGGGCAAAATGGCCGAGATGCAAGAGCAGGCGGCTAATGCAGAGGTGACCGGTGAATCCGGTGCCGGTATGGTTAAAGTGGTAATGACCGGTCGTCACGATGTTCGCAAGGTGACTCTCGACCCTTCACTGATGGATGAGAATAAAGAGTTTCTCGAAGACTTACTGGCTGCCGCGGTTAATGATGCGGTGCGCAAGGTTGAAGCTCAGAGCAAGGATGCCTTAGGTAAAATGACTGGCGGAATGGATTTGCCCGCTGGCTTTAAAATGCCATTTTAAAACAGTACTTAAAAAGAATTTAATAAAGGCTGAACTGTGTACGGTAATTTAATAGATCAACTCATCGACTCGCTGCGGGTACTGCCCGGTGTTGGTGCAAAATCTGCCCAGCGTATGGCGCTGCACCTGCTTGAGCGGGATCGCGTTGGCGCCTCGCGGCTTGCGGAAATGATTGTCGAGTCGGTAGAGAAAGTAGGGCGCTGCGGTGAATGCCGTACACTGACTGAACATGAACTCTGTGCTATTTGTAGTAACAGCCGCCGTCTGCCGGAACAGATCTGTGTGGTTGAAAGTCCTGCGGATTTATATGCCATTGAGCAGGCCGGAAGTTTCCGTGGCAAATACTTTGTACTGCTCGGACACCTTTCACCGATCGATGGTATAGGCCCAGAACAGCTGGGCATCGACCAGTTAATTGAGCGCTTAAAGGGCGGTGTTGTCAGCGAGTTAATTCTCGCCACTAACCTGACCGTAGAGGGTGAGGCAACAGCGCACTTTATCGCCGATAAAGCCAAGGCACTGGGTGTTTCTGTCTCGCGAATTGCCTATGGTGTTCCTATGGGTGGTGAGCTTGAGTACGTCGATGGTGGCACCCTAAATATGGCCTTGCAGAGCAGGAAGACACTCTAGATGACCGATTCAACAACAGATACAAACCACTGGGTCGCTGATAATCAGCATTTGGCCGATCTCTGTGAGCAGTTGCAAAGTTCATCGTCACTGGCGATTGATACTGAGTTTATGCGCACCAACACCTACTTTCCAAAACTGGCACTGATTCAGCTCTCCGATGGCGAACAGTGCTGGTTGATTGATGTCTTGGCGATTGACCAGTTTGCACCTCTAAAGGCGCTGCTGGAAGCTCCTGAACGGGTACTTATTTTTCATGCACCGGGGGAAGATTTCGAAGTCCTCGACCATGCACTCTCAATCAATCCAACCAATATTTTTGATACTCAGGTTGCCGCAGGTCTGGCCAATATAGGTTACTCCATGGGCTATGCGCGACTGGTTGCTCATGTGTTTGATATTGAGCTGGGCAAGGAAGACACCAGATCCGATTGGATGCTGCGTCCGCTCAGTGACCGACAAAAACTCTATGCCGCGGATGATGTTCTCTATCTGCACCGGCTGTATAAGATTCTCGCCGATAAGCTCGCCGAGCAGCAGCGCCAGAATTGGTTGCAGGAAGAGATGTCTGGTCTATTGGCCATTGCTGCGGAGCGTAAAAAAGTCGCAGACTACTATCTGCGTATCAAAGGTGCCTGGCGCTTGCAGGGCAGTTCTCTGGCTGTGCTTAAAAGTCTCTGTGACTGGCGTGAGGCAACCGCCCGCACACTCGACAAGCCACGCTCGCATATCGTTAAAGACAATGTGCTTTTGGAGTTGGCCAATACTATGCCAACCCGCATGGGTCAATTGCACGGAATTGATGACTGGTACTCCCGTTCGGTTAAGCGCTTTGGCCCGGATGTACTTCAGCTGATCGCCGATGTTGATCACGACAATATTCCCGAGGGGTTACCCCAACCACTGTCCCGTGCGGTGGGTGAGGTGATGAAGACCATGCGCGCAACACTCAATGCCGTGGCAGAAGATCACGCTATTCCCAAAGAGTTAATGTGCAATAAGAAAGAACTCGAGTCGATTTTGCGCAGTGTGATTGACGGCGACTGTCGCTGGCCAACCAGACTCAGTGATGGCTGGCGGGTTGCTATGGTAACCCCGGCACTGCAGTCGGTGATTGATAGTAGTGAGCAGCTGTGAAAATACTTTGCGATATTTACAAGACCACCAGTAAAGATGAAATGTATCTCTACCTGTGCCGAACTAAAGGCCTTAAAGCTGTGCCCGAAGTTCTTTTGAAAAATTTTGGCGAGCCGATTTTAGTCACCACTATGGTGCTGACTGAGGCCAAGAAGTTAGCCCGTGCTGATGTTACCAAGGTTATGGCGGATTTGACTGTTAAAGGTTTTTACCTGCAGATGCCACCGCCTAAATTTCCCAGGGCCGACGACAGTCAATGAAAATTCAGCCCTGGTGGGAAGCCAAGTCACTTGCCGAAATGAGCGACAGCCAGTGGGAGTCACTCTGTGATGGCTGTGCCAAATGTTGTCTGGTTAAACTTGAAGACTATGATAGCGCCGAGATTTACTACACCAATTTAACCTGTGAACTGCTAGATACCGAGTCCTGTCGCTGCTCCGATTATGCCGGTCGTCACAAGGTGGTCGATGACTGTATCAAGCTCGATCGCAATAATATAAATACATTATCATGGTTACCTAAAAGCTGTTCTTATAGACTTATAGCGGCTGGTCAGCCTCTGCCGGATTGGCATCATCTGCGCAGCGGTGATCCTGAATTGATACATAGCTATGGTGCATCGCTACGCGGTAAAGTAATCTCTGAGCTTGAGGTTAAAGAAGAGGATGTTGAAGATCATATTATTAAATGGATTGATTAATTATGTTTTCTGCTGAAGATTATTTACAGGGCTGGATCGTTTACTCTATTGGTGCCAGCTGCCTGCTGTTATTTCTCTGGCTGCTTTTGCGCAAGTCGTCCTGGGTAGCAGTTCGTCACCTTTTAATCCTGTTATCGGCGTCTATCCTGTTGACTCCGGTGACTGCCTATCGCGATGACAGTCATCTGGCCCCAGCCTTTTTTGTCAGCCTCTATGAGGGAGTAATGGTTTCAGGGGCGGATGGTGGTTTTCAGCGGGGTCTAGCGCCAATAATTGCGGTCGCGCTATTTGGTATTATCTTTTACATTTTATTTCGACTGCTGTGGGGTTTTGTCTCAAAAAAACGCTCGAGTAAAAATGCTCCTGCAGAGACTTCCAGATCCGCTAAAAAATTGCGCGGAGCACAAAAAATAAAGCGCGAGCCGGTCGCTTAATTACCGGTTAATCCCTGTTTTTTTTAGTCCCTTCGTTTTTGTTCCCTTATCCATCCTTGCTTTGCTAAAACTTCTTTGTGGATATTTTATTTAAATCTATATCAGCTTGAAAACTCCGTGGTCATATTGGGTCACTCAAGCAGGGTGTTTTTAGCTTATTATACAAAGCTAACTGTTTTGTTAACTTTATTGTGGATTTAAACGCTATGAAATTTGAAGGTACAGATAACTATGTAGCCACCGAAGAGCTGCAGATGGCGGTCAATGCGGCGGTCGTGCTGCAGCGCCCACTGCTGATTAAGGGAGAGCCGGGCACCGGTAAAACCCTACTCGCCGAAGAAGTAGCCAAAGCCCTCGGCAAGCCATTACTCGCCTGGCATATTAAATCTACCACCAAAGCCCAGCAGGGTTTATACGAATACGATGCAGTCTCGCGCCTGCGTGACTCACAGCTCGGTCACGATAAGGTCAATGATATTGGCAACTATATTGATAAGGGCAAGCTGTGGCAGGCGTTTACCGCCGATGAACAGGTTGTGCTGTTAATTGATGAAATTGATAAAGCGGATATTGAGTTCCCCAATGACCTGCTGCTGGAATTGGATCGCATGGAGTTTCATGTCTATGAAACCGGCGAGACGATTAAAGCCATTCAGCGGCCGATTGTGATTATTACCAGTAACAATGAAAAAGAACTGCCGGATGCATTTTTGCGCCGCTGTTTTTTCCATTTTATAAGCTTCCCCGATCGCGCCACTATGCAGCGCATAGTCGATGTGCATTTCCCGGTAATTAAAAAGACCCTGGTCGATCAGGCGCTAGATATCTTCTTTGATGTTCGCAAAATTCCCGGTCTTAAGAAAAAGCCCTCAACCTCGGAACTGGTGGACTGGCTTAAATTGATAATGTCCGATGATATCCCCGAAGATATCTTGACCAACCGCGATCCTACCAAGGCAATTCCGCCGCTTTATGGTGCACTGCTCAAGAACGAGCAGGATGTTCATTTACTTGAGCGACTGGCGTTTATGACTCGCCGTGAAGCGCGCTAGTTAACTGGGAAAATAGCCTCGCCCTATGCTGATTAATTTTTTCTTTACGCTCAAGCGTGCCAATGTGCCAGTCTCGATTAAAGAGCTACTGGACCTGCTCGCTGCACTGGAAAAATCTCTCGCCTTTGGTTCGGTGGATGACTTTTACCTGCTGGCGCGTACCTGTCTGGTTAAGGATGAAAAATACTACGACCGCTTTGATCGGGCTTTTGGCGCCTATTTTAAAAATCTTCAGAATATCGACGATATTATTGAAGCGCTAATTCCCGAAGACTGGCTGCGCAAAGAATTTGAAAAGCATTTTAGCGAAGAAGAAAAAGCCAAAATTGAAAGTCTTGGTGGTTTGGAAAAGCTAATTGAAGAGTTTAAAAAACGCCTTGAAGAGCAAAAAGAACGCCATCAGGGCGGTAACAAATGGATCGGTACCGGCGGTACTTCACCCTTTGGTCACGGTGGTTTTAACCCCGAGGGTATTCGTGTTGGCGGTGAGGGAGGACAGGGCAGTGCGGTCAAGGTCTGGGAAGAACGTCAATTTGCCGATCTCGATGACTCGGTACAGATCGGCACCCGAAATATAAAAGTCGCCCTGCGACGCCTGCGCAAGTTTGCCCGTGAGGGCTCGGCAGATCAGCTCGATCTCGACGATACTATTCGCAGCACGGCTCGCAATGCCGGCCTGCTCGATATCAAGATGGTGCCCGAGCGCCATAATGCCGTGAAAGTGCTGATATTCTTTGATATTGGCGGGTCAATGGACCCCTATGTGCGACTCTGTGAAGAGTTGTTTTCCGCGGCCAAAACTGAATTTAAACACCTCGAGTATTTTTATTTCCACAACTGCCTGTATGACTATGTGTGGAAGGACAACCATCGCCGTCGCGATGAGCAGATATCGACCTATGATCTGATTAATAAGTACACCCCGGACTACAAGGTAATCTTTGTCGGCGATGCCTCTATGGCACCCTATGAGATCAACAGTCCCGGCGGCAGCGTCGAATATCACAATGAAGAGCCCGGAAGTGTCTGGATGCAGCGTATGCAGCAGACCTTTGAGCATTTGATCTGGTTAAATCCGGTTCAGGAACAGTACTGGGATTACACTCCATCAATATTGATGCTGCGCGAGTTGGTCGAGGGTAAGATGTATCCACTGACGTTGGCCGGTTTGGAAAAGGGCATGAGACTTCTTTCGAAGTAAGCTGTCTTAACGTAGAAAGCGCTAATAGTTAGTCGTAATCAAATGTTGAAGTTGATAAAGTGGTGAAAAGGCTCAGTTAAAAGATCAAGATAGATCTTCGGGCCAACAGTTAAGTCCTACGCCTAAGGCCAATTTGACTGTAAAAATAATAATAAAATATTTAAACGTTTTTAATAAAAATAAATAAGAAAAACTCTAAATAAGAGATGGGTGAATCTATGCGCGTACAAGATGCCGCTGAACAAGCGCTTGAAAAAATGGGGCTCTCCAATCAACAACCGGCACTCCCGGCTCAGTCGCTATTAGAGTTATGGCAGCAAGCGCTGTCCGACTCCGCTGACTTACCGTCTTTTACCTGTCTCGGTCAGACCCTCAGCTATGCTCAGGTCGACCGGATGGCCGATCGCGCCGCTGCTTATTTCCACAGCCAGTTTAATCTGCAGGCCGGCGATAGAATCGCAGTGCAGCTACCCAATCTGCTGCAATACCCCATCGTTGTCGTTGCCGCCTGGAAGTTGGGTCTGGTTATAGTTAACACCAACCCGATGTATACCCATCGTGAATTGGTCCATCAGTTTAATGATTCCGGCGCCAAAGCGGTGGTGGTTCTCGATCAGTTTTATGACACCCTTGTCGCAGCACTTCCAGAGACTGGTATTGAGCATGTAGTGGTAACTCGCGCTATTGATCTGTTGCCGCAACCCAAGAAGACTGTGCTGGTAGGAATGACCAAACTGTTAGGTAAGCGACCTAAGTTGCCCGCTAGTGGCTTTACTGCCTTTACAGATCTTGTCGGTGGTTCTGGCGCTGCTGACTACCCGCTGCATAAACCCGCGTTAGATGAGATCTGTGCCCTGCAGTACACCGGCGGCACCACTGGGGTTTCCAAGGGCGTTATGCTGACCCAGAGCTCAATTATGCACAATATTGCTCAGGCCCTGGCGATGGTCAATGTCGGCGATAATTCGATTATGAACAATACCGTAGTCTCGCCACTGCCGCTCTATCATATCTATGCCTATATGCTCAGTATGGGTTTGATTCCAGCGACCCGTGGCCATAGTCTATTAATCCCTGATCCACGCAATATCTCAGCCTTTGTCGGCGCTATCAAGAATGTTAAGTTTGAAATGTTCTGCGGTTTAAACTCTCTTTTTGTCTCTCTGATGCAGGATAAAGGCTTTCAGAAACTCGATTTCTCAGCGTTGAATAAAACGCTCTCTGGGGGCATGGCGTTGATGGATTCTGTGGCCAATGACTGGCAGCAGCTGACCGGCTGTATCGTCAGTGAGGGTTATGGTATGACCGAGTCATCGCCGATTATCTCAATGAATCCGGCGGGCTTTGAAAAGATTGGCTCAGCCGGAATTCCCATTCCCGGCACTGAGATCAAAGTTGTCGACGACAGTGGTGTTGAACAGGAAGTTGGTGGTGTAGGTGAACTGGTGGTTCGCGGTGCTCAGGTTATGCGCGGCTACTGGCAGCGCGAAGAGCAAACTGCCGAGGTGGTTGTCGATGGCTGGTTGCATACTGGCGATATTGTCACGGTTGATGCGGATGGCTATATCAAAATTGTCGACCGTCTTAAGGATATGATTATTGTCTCTGGCTTTAATGTTTATCCCAACGAGTTAGAACAGGCCCTAACCCAGCATCCTGAAGTGCTTGAATGCGCTGCTATTGGCGTTGCTGACGAGAAGGCCGGTGAGGTGGTTAAGATGTTTGTGGTGGCCAGTGATTCAAGCCTGACCGAAGAGCAGGTGATTGAGTTCTGTAAATCAAATATGGCTGGATACAAGGTGCCCAAGTTTGTTGAATTTCGCGATGACCTGCCCAAGACTAATGTGGGTAAGGTACTGCGTAAAGAACTAAAAGCCGAAGAGAAGGCTAAAGCCTAGGGTTGTTATCCAGCGCTTGATAATTCTCTGAGAACTTTTCAGCAGATACCAAAAAGGCCGGGCTTTTCAAAAGTCCGGCCTTTTTTATTAATAACTCTCTGGCTAGATCATATAGACCACACCAGCCAAGCCAACCACTGTCAGTACCAGAGTGTAGGGCAGTGCCATAAACACCATACGCATATAGGACAGTCTAATTAACGGTGCCAATGCAGAGGTTAACAGGAACAGGAATGCGGCCTGACCGTTAGGGGTAGCAACACTGGGTAAGTTGGTTCCGGTATTGATCGCTATCACCAGTTTATCGAACTGTGAGCGAGTAATATCACCAGCTTTTAAGGCCTCGGATACTTCATTGATATACACCGTTGCGACAAATACATTGTCACTGATGGCTGAGAGCAGGCCGTTTGCAAGGAAGAATACACCCGGCTGCATCGCTTCATCCAAGGTCAACACCCAGGCAATAACCGGGGTGAATAGATGCTGATCATGAATCACCGCAACAATCGCAAAGAACACGACTAGAAGCGCAGTAAACGGGAGTGCTTCCTCAAAGGCGTGACCAATGCGGTGCTCTTCGGTAATGCCGTTTAAGGCAGTTAGTAGCACTATAACCATCAGGCCGATTAAGCCTACTGGCGCCCAGTGAAAAGCTAAGCTTATGACCAACACCACAGCGACTAGTGACTGCACAATAAGAGTAGCTTTATCTGACTGAGTGCGACGAGAGTCGTCATGGTCACTGGATTGTTGCAATATATTGCGCACTTCCAAGGACAACTCTGTGCCGTAGCCAAACAGTTTATATTTTTCAAGGAATACGCAGGTCAGCAATCCGCAGACAAAAACTGGCATGGTTACTGGGGCCATTCTGAGAAAGAATTCAATAAAATCCCAACCGGCTTTTTCAGCAATCAATAGATTCTGTGGCTCGCCGACCAGAGTGGTGACGCCACCCAGAGCTGTACCCACAGCGCCGTGCATAATCAGACTGCGCAAAAAACTGCGAAATTGTTCGAGCTCGGCCCGCTTGGTTGACTTAAGGCTGTTGTCATCACTGTGATCGTGATCCTCATCGACAATTTTCTTGCCAGAGGCGACTTTGTGGTAGACCGAATAAAAGCCCACTGAGATAGTAATTAGGACCGCTGTCACGGTTAGCGCATCGAGAAATGCTGAGAGCACTGCACCAGCAAAACAGAACAGAAACGAGAGGGCGATTTTTGATTTTACGCCAAGCAGAATTTTGGTAAATGTAAACAGCAGCATATCGCGCATAAAATAGATGCCGGCGACCATAAACATTAACAGCAGGATTACCTGAAAATTACTCACCGTTTCCTGATAGACCGCTTCGGGGGATGTCAGGCCGAGCAGCACAGCCTCAATGGCGAGTAGGCCGCCGGGCTGCAGCGGGTAGCATTTTAGCGCCATCGCCAGGGTGAAGATAAACTGTCCGATCAATACCCAGCCGGTAATAAACGGGCCAAAGGCCATTAATATCAGCGGATTTAGTAGCAAGAAGGCAATAATCGACTTTTCATACCAGTCTGGGGAATTACCTAAAAAATTCTTTTTTAATGCCTGGGCTAGAGTCGGTTGCATACAAGATTCCTTGTTTTTAAAAGGGCTTTTAAAAGGGTTTTACAAAGCCTGTTAGAAGCTGAAAATTCTTTCGTGTTAGACTGCTGAAAATGATGGCGAAACAGTATCTGTAGACCCGCCAATATGCAAGCCTCAGCGGCTTTTTAATCTTCGTTTACGGTGTGTTGCAGTATGCTTCCAGAGAATCTTCAGCGGTTTTTCGCAACTAATAGATATACATCAACTGATGACAGTCTGTGGATTATTCCTGTGGTCGGACGAGATGTGCTTGTCGCCCATGAAAGTAACGGACTGGTGGTGGACAGGGACGCTGCCGATATTATGAAGTTCTACTGCCAGCAGCGTTTGCTGTTGGGTCAGTGGCAGGGGGTTGACTGTGAGGTCTGGGATCTCTCGCCGGACTGCAAAGCTATGTCAGATTACTCAACCATTGATTTGCGCTCACTGTTGAGAACTGTCTCTGATGAAGAGTTCTCTCTGGCCAGCCGCGCGGTACAGCTGTTGGAGTGGCAGCGCAACCATCAGTACTGCGGCTCATGTGGTGAGCGAACTACAGAGGCTGCCAATGATCATGCGCTGCAGTGCCTACCCTGTAATATTAGTCTTTATCCACGTATATCTCCCTGCGTTATTGTTATTGTCGTCAACGGTGAGCGCTGCCTTTTAGGTCGTCAGGCAAGCTGGCCTGAGGGCAGATTTAGCGCGCTGGCCGGTTTTTTAGAGGCCGGCGAAAGCGCCGAGCAGGCATTACATCGAGAAGTCTTTGAAGAGGTTGGTGTGCATATTGATAATATTCGCTATGTCGGCAGTCAGGCGTGGCCGTTTCCCGGGCAGTTAATGCTCGGCTTTATGGCCGATGCAACCACTAGCGATATTCAGGTTGATGGTCTGGAGATCGCTGAGGCTCGGTGGTATCACTACAGTGAGTTACCAGAGCTATTACCCTCTATACAGAGTCTGTCCGGGCGTTTGATTGCGCATTTTGTCAAACAGGTTTCGGCCACCTAGAACTTAGCTGTTGCTCTGTAGTAATCAGTCTATAATTAGACTTTTATAAAATTAATGTTTAACAACCTATTTGGAGTTTGTCTTGGATTTCCTAATTGAATACGGCCTGTTTTTAGCCAAAATTGCTACCTTTGTTATTGCCGTGATTATTCTGCTCAGTGTTATTGTTGGCCTGAGTCAGAAAAACAAACAGTCCGGACACAGGGGGCATTTGGAAATTACCCCTCTCAATGAACTCTATGAAGAGATGAGTGATGCGATTAAGTTCGCGATTATGGATGAGTCACTGCATAAGGCAGAGACCAAAAAACTCGAAAAAGAAAAGCACAAGAAAGCCAAGGAAAAGCAGAGGGCGCTGAAGAAAGCCGCTAAAAATCCTTCAGAGGATGCTGCTGTTATTGAACAGAAAGCCCGTGTCTTTGTGGTTAACTTTCATGGCAATATCAGCGCTTCAGCGGTGACCAATCTGCGTGAGGAAGTGACCGCGATTCTCTCTCAGGCCACCGAGAAAGATGAGGTGGTTGTTCGTCTGGAGAGTGGCGGTGGTATGGTTCACAGCTATGGCTTGGCCTCTAGCCAGCTCGATCGCATTCGCAAGTGCAATATTCCATTGACTGTCTGTGTTGATAAGGTCGCTGCCAGTGGTGGCTATATGATGGCCTGTGTTGCCGACAAGATCCTTGCCGCACCCTTTGCGATTCTCGGCTCTATTGGTGTTGTTGCTCAGGTGCCTAACTTTAATAAGGTGCTTAAAAAGCACGATGTGGAGTTTGAATTATTAACTGCCGGTGAACACAAGCGAACCCTGACCATGTTTGGTGAGAATACCGACAGCGGTCGCGAGAAGTTTCTTGAAGATCTGCAGGATACCCACGACCTGTTTAAGCAGTTTGTCTCCGAGCATCGTCCCTCAGTGGATATAGATAAGATTGCCACCGGTGAAGTTTGGTTTGGTCTTCGTGCTCAGGATGTTGCGTTGGTCGATGATCTGCAGACTAGTGATGAATATCTGGTCTCTCGCTCCAAGCAGGCGGATGTGTTTGAAGTGGCCTATGTGCTTAAGAAAAAACTTCACCAACGTCTGGGCTTTGCCGCTGAGGAGAGCGCTGATCGTTTGATGCTGCGTTGGTGGGAGCGCCTGACGGATAATACCAAGCGTATGATGTAATCGCTTTTAGAAATGAAGCGCTTTAAAAAAGCGCTTCTGGATCTAGGTTGTAAGCATCCGGCGGCAGGTTTTTGGCAATATCAATGGTGCCTTCTTTGCCGCTCAGTGAGAGTACTTTCTTTTTGCTGAGGCGACGTTTATTCATATCGAGAATAATCGTCAGTTTCGGCTTTCTTCCCATCCCGGCTTTATAATCACTGACCACTGCAACCTCGCCATTGGTGAGTTCCACCAATGATCCCGGCGGGTAGAGGCCGATCGCCTGTATAAAGGTATCCACCAATTCTTTCTGAAATAGCCTTGAACGCCATCCGGCCATCTTGAGTATGGCCTCGGAGTGGGGGATCGGGGTTGCGTAATAGCGCGGGCTGGTCATCGCGTCATAGCAGTCAACAATACCGGCTATACGGGCATAGAGTGGAATATCGGTTCCTGCCAACTGATGGGGATAGCCGCAGCCATTGAAGCGTTCATGGTGATGGCGCACTGCGGAAAGCACTTCTACTGGCAGTGGCAGATCTTCAAGTATCGATAAACCCAGTTGAATATGGCTGCGGGTTTCTGCCCGCTCTGCGTTGGTTAAGTCGGTGGTTTTGCGCAGCAGGGCGTCGGGTAGGTTTAATTTTCCAATATCAATTAATAAGCCAGACAGTGCCAGCTGAAAAAGCTCATCTTTATTTAAGCCCAATTGACGACCCATCACACAGGAGAGAATCGCGCAGGAAATACAGTGACGGTGAGCATAGCTACTTTTACTTTTGAGTCTCGCCAACCATACCGCGGCGGCGGGATTGCGAATAATGCTTTCGACCAGTGCCTGTACAAACGCATCAAGGCGTTTGATATCTGGCTTGGTGTTGGCCTTAACCGCTTTACCGATACGGTTAAACTCCTGCTGAATGCTGAGGTAGGCGAGGGTAGCGACACGCAGTTCTGAGGCGATATCGGTGCTTATCTGGTAGTCGGCACCATCTCTTTGCGCGAGCTCTTGATGAAGAGGTAGGCTGGTTATTTTTTGTTTATCTGCCAGTGCTGGCTGCTGTATTTGTTCAATCATTTCTCTGCAACGTCCCGGTTGGATTGTGCGTTCTCTGATAGCTTTGGCTTAAATCAGTTGCCGCTCAATCTGTACTTTCTTAATGAAATCCCTTAGTAAAAAAGCATAGCAGAAAATCTACTGATCACTGCTCAGTTCTAATAAGGCTGCTTATACTCATCTTTTGTTTGCTGACCTACACTGTAGCTGTTCAACCATTGCTGTAATTTCTCCGCGGCCATAGCTTTGCCTATATGAAAGCCCTGGGCATAGGTGCAGCCGAGTTCTGCCAATCGTTCAAGGCAGTTTTGATTCTCAACACCTTCGGCAACAATTTCCATGTTGAAGCGCAGCCCCCAATCGAGGATTAATTTAACTATATCCATATCGATCTGACTGTCTTGCATATTAAAAATAAATGACTTATCGATCTTTAGCTCATTGGCGGGAATATATTTAAAATACTCGAGTGAGGAATAACCGGTGCCAAAGTCGTCAATGGATATTTTTACCCCCAGCTGTTTAATCCTGCTAAGGGTTTTAAAGCCCTGGTTAAGATCCTGTTGAATGGTTGACTCAGTCACTTCGATACAGAGATTGGCGGGGTCGCCGCCCCATAGATTAAGGCTTGATTCAATATTGTCGAAAAGGCCCGGCCAGCGCAGGCAGGAGGCGGAGAGGTTGACGGCGGTAGTAATCGGTACTGCGCCACTGTACCAGTCAGCAGATTCTCTCAGCGCGGTATTAATCGTCCAGGTAAAAAGCTCTTGCATATGGCCGGACTGCTCAACAATGCCGATCAGCTGTTCTGGTTTGATTTTGTATTGGTTGTTATCCACCCAGCGAATAAGCGCCTCTGCGCCCCGTGGCTGGTTGTCCCTCAGGCTTATCTGCGGCTGATAGTAGAGTTGAAAGCTGTTTTCATTCAGTCCCTGTATCACCTGCTGTTTAAGGGCAATCTGATGCTGAGCATTCTCAACCGCTGAGGCTTCGCTGATATGGTATTGCTGTTGGTTTGAATGGGCCTGTTTGGCTGCCGCTTCGGCCTCTTGGAGAATCTCTTCGGCATTAACACCCGCGCTGGAGGCAGAGAATCCAATCGACCCTTCCAATAGAATTGGCTGATCATCGATCACAAACAGGTTGCTAAGTTGATCGATTATCTTCTTTGCCACCAGTGGTATCAGCTGAATATTAAGCAGTGGCGAGAAGATAAGGGCAAATTTATCACCGTCGACGCGTCTGCAGCAGATGGGATTTTTCGGGATTGCCGCCAGTCTGATTTGCAGTTCAGCGAGTATTTTATCGCCGTTGGCGTAGCCGTGCCGCTGATTGACCTGAGAGAAGTTTTTTAGATCGACCAGGGCCAAAACCGTCAGTTTTGAAACTGCATTGTGAGCATTCAAAGACTCATTTAAGGCCTCCAGAAGTCCCTGACGATCTATACTGAATTTCGCTGTATCTGGTTGTTCCATTGATGAGCTCTTTTTAAATAATCTATATATACAGTGCTTCAGGGTCTAAGCCATAGGCACCGGGCTCGAGAGTTTTGAGTATTTCAACGACTTTGCGATCTTCGCCAACAAAGTCCGCAAGATCAATTTCACGGAAGTCTGGCAGCTGCTGTTTGTCTTTATTTAGTATCACCAACACCTGAGGTCGCAGCCGCTTACCGGGATTTTCTTTTACCACAATACCCACCTCCCCAGACGAGAGTTCAACCAGCGTGCCTGTGGGGTAAATACCCACGGATTGGATAAAGGCTTCTATCAGTTCCGGCTGAAAGTCATAGCCGCGCCATTCATACATTTTCTTGATTGCCAGTGCATGGGGGATGGGTTTGGCATAGACCCGTTGACTGGTAATCGCGTCATAGCAGTCGGCGATTGCGGCGATTCTGGCATAGAGGGGTATCTGGGTGCCCTGCAGGGACTGCGGATAGCCACTGCCATTAAAGCGCTCGTGATGAGAGGCAATCATATCCATGACTGCCTGAGGTATTTGGCGCGACGAGTCAGCGGCCATTTTTAAGCTTAGGTCGACATGTTTTTTGACTAGCGAAAACTCCCGTTCAGAGAGCTGTTTTTTCTTGTTTAATACCGCGCCGGGGATTTTAAGTTTCCCTATATCCAACAGCATGCCACCCATGGATAACAGCGCCAGCTCCTTTTTAGGCAGGCCGATTTGACGACCGATAACCGAGCACCAGATCGCCACGGCAATGCAGTGCCGGTAAGTATAGGAGTCCTGAGATTTCAAACGTGCCAACCAGATACTGGCGCCGGGGTTGCGGATGACGCTATCGACTAAAGGATTGACCACCTGACTGAGATTGGCGATATTAAGGGCCTTGCCGCTTCCAATTCGGGCTGCCATGCTGTCAAATTCATCTTTGATCTGCTGATAGGCCGTATTGGCTTGGGTGATTTCACTGGTAACGGCGATCTTATCGTCGTATTTAACGATCCGCCGGGTTGAGAGTTCTTTATTAAACGGGGTGGCGGCTACGCCGAGTTTACGACTGTGGGAGAGTTTATGGGAGACCTCGATATTCAGATTGGCCACGCTTTTCTCGTAGTCCACATACACATAGTCACAGTACAGCGAGAGCTTTTGTACATCGCCGGCACTACGAATCATAAAGCCTTGAAGGTAGAAGGGGGTTTCCAACCATGGACGATCCAGACCCGACACATACATGCCGGTTTCAAGCTGGTGTACATAGATCTTTTTTGTCTTCAGCTGCCCCAAACCCGTCACTCCTTAACGTTTTGCTGACTCCCCTGTACTGTTGAAACTTCTTTAACTTAGCTGCTAGTTATTATTATGTTCGCTACTTGCTTAAGTCTAGTCTCTGCGTAGCTTATCGTTGACTGCAATTGGATTGGAAAAGTTGAAGACTACTATATAGCTAGAGATCAGAAAAGTGATAATGGCAGCGGCTTGAATTAAATGTGATGCGTTATTGCCAATCAGGGTGCTATTAAAGGCCACGTAGGCAATTAATAGTGAGAACTCGCTGTTTTGACCGAGTCGAAAGCCAATATCCCAGGCCAGTGTGCGACTCTCACTCTGCTTGCGTAGCAGTGCATGGTAGACCACCGGTTTAAGGATCAGCATCAACGTGCCAAGCACAATGGCTGGAATCGCAATATGGGGAATCAGTGACAGATCAAAACCGCCCCCCAGCGAGAAGAAGAACAGGATAAGAAAGAAATCCCGTAAAGGTTTTAGGTTGAGGGCGATATAGGCGGCAATAGGGCTGGTGGCAATCGAGATGCCGGCGATAAAGGCGCCGATTTCACGAGACAGTCCGGCGTATTCAAATAACTCAGCGACACCTAGACACCAACCGATAGCGAGCAGAAAGACATATTCGCCAATTCGATCGAAGCGGGCAAATAGCGGCTGAAGTACATAGCGCACCATTAACACTGCACCACCAATCAGCAGCGGCAGAGAGATCAGGCTAATAGCAAATCGACTGATACTGACATCGCCAGAGGTTGCTGAGATCAGCATTAGTAGTACAAAGATGGCGAGAAAATCCTGCATCAACAGCATACCGACCATTAACTCACCGGAATGTTTATGGTGTAAGACGGTGGTGGGCAAGAGCTTGATACCAATAATGGTACTGGAAAACATCATCGATGCGCCGATGATCAGGTTTTCTGTCGGGCTGAAGCCAAAGGCATAGCCAACCCCATAGCCGACGCCGGCAAATAGCAGAGAGCTGATTAGGGTGAGGTGGGTAACCTGCTTTAGAACCCGGGCCAGCGCCTGAGGCTGCATATCCAGACCGAGCAGGAAGAGTAGAAATATAATACCAATGCTGGCGATCTCGGCGATCAGGTCGACATCTGTAACCCAGCCAAGTCCATGGGGACCCATCACTGCGCCGAGCAGAATATACGCAACCAAAAGCGGCTGGCGACCAAATAGGGCTATAGAGGCAACCACTGCGGCGCCACTAAAGATTAGAAAGAACAGTTGTATTAGATGATGATCCATTTTGTTATTTCAATACAGACTGACCCAAGGTGCAATGGGTCAGTCTGTTTTAATTGAAAAAAATCCTTTTTATTGTTTTGTTTTATCGGTGGCGCTTAAAAAGTGGCTCGGGTTGATCCACTGCGACCTGATAGCTGTCGCTAAAGTCGTTAAAAGATTTACTGGCGGCGGCCAGATCTATTTCTGATTCAAACTGAAAGGCATTAAAGCCACAGCGCTGCATCATAAATAGTTGATCGCGGATAAAGTTGCCAATCGCACGTATTTCGCCGATGTAGCCATAGCGTTCGCAGAGAAGGCGGGCGGTGGAGAAGGCGCGTCCATCGACAAACTTTGGGAAGTTAATCGCGATAACTGGAACGGCTGCAATGCTGCCGGCAAAGTCTTCGATCTCTTCGTGGCTGTCAATCCACACCCCGACATTGCCGCTGTGCTCGGTGAGCTGTTGCTGGTTGGCTTTCCAGTAGTCCGCGGAAACCAGAATATCGCCGACGGGCAGTGTTTCACTGTCAGCGCTCACTAGCTGGTAGCTGTTGTCTATAACTTGGCCGTCTTTTAGATAGGCTTTAAGCTGCTGGTGCATAAACTCTCTCCTTGAATTTTTCTATTCCGATACGCTGGTAAGTGCTTAAAAAGCTCTCTTGATCGAGACGGTTTTCAACATAGACATCCAATAGTTTTTCAATGCTGTCGACCACTGCATCTCGCGATAGTGAGCGTCCGAGCACCTTGCCGAGGGCGGCATCTTTATTGGCGCTGCCGCCAAGCTGAATCTGGTACCACTCTTCGCCTTTCTTATCGACACCGAGAATACCTATATGGCCAATATGGTGATGACCACAGGCGTTCATACAGCCAGAGATATTCAGTTCCAGATCACCGAGATCATAGACATAGTCTAGATCATCAAACTTGCGTTGGATGGCTTCTGCAACAGGAATTGATTTGGCGTTGGCCAGTGAGCAGTAATCGCCGCCGGGACAGCAAATCATATCGTTGATAGTGCCGATATTCGGAGTTGCTAGGCCAGCGCTTTTGGCTTGCTGCCAGAGTTCAAAAAGCTCTGATTTAAGGATGTCAGCGAGAACTATATTCTGGTTGTGTGTGGTGCGAACCTCGCCAAACGAGTAACGATCAGCCAGATCAGCGATCTGCTCAAGTTGACGGTCAGTGACATCACCGGGAGCAACGCCAGCAGGTTTTAATGACAATGTGACCGAGGCATAACCAGCTTGCTTCTGGGCTCTGACGTTACGATCTAACCAGCGTGAGAAAGCTTTGTGCTCTGTGGCCAGTGACTGCACTTCAGCGTCAACGGCTGCACTGTCGACTGTTTGATAGTCGGGGAGGGTGAAGAAACTTTTAACTCGCTCAATTTCATTGCCATTGAGTGTCGCTGGGCCATTTTTTAAATGCTCCCATTCTGCTTCTACACGCTCGGCAAAGACTGCAGGCGTCCAAGCTCTAACCAAAATTTTGATGCGCGCTTTGTATTTGTTATCGCGATTGCCAAAGCGATTGTAGACTCTAAGGATTGCATCTAAGTAAGTTAGTAGATGTTCTTTGGGCAGGAATTCACGAATTGATGATGCTATAACTGGAGTTCTGCCCAGTCCGCCACCGGCAAAAACATGGAATCCAGTCTCACCACTTTCATTTTTAACCAGCTGGAGGCCAATATCGTGAAGCAGGAATGCGGCGCGATCTTCTTCTGAACCGCAGACAGCGATTTTAAATTTGCGCGGCAGGAAGGCAAATTCTGGATGCAGCGTCGACCATTGGCGAATAATTTCACACCAGGGACGCGGATCTTCAATTTCATCGTCTGCAACACCGGCGAACTGGTCGGTAGTGGTGTTGCGTATACAGTTACCACTGGTTTGAATGGCGTGCATCTCAACGGAGGCCAGTTCAGCGAGAATATCGGGAACTTCTTCTAATACAGGCCAGTTGAGCTGAATATTTTGACGGGTAGTAAAGTGCACATAGCCTTTATCGAAGGTTCTGCTAATAGCGGCGATCTTGCGCACCTGACGGCTGGACATCAGTCCATAGGGCACGGCGATGCGCAGCATTGGTGCCAGGCGCTGAACGTAGAGACCATTTTGCAGGCGCAGGGGAAGAAACTCTTCTTCACTGATCTGGCCCTCTAAATAGCGATTAGTTTGGTCTCGATACTGTTCGACTCGTTCATCGACGAGCTTTTGATCGTACTGATCATAGATATACATGGATACTGCTTACCTCTTTATCCTTTGCCTGACCGGCCTATACAGGTGAAATTTGAGCGAAAAATCTACAGCACAAAGTCCTACCTTACTTTAAGGGGCGCAATAATAGCGTCACAGGCGGCGCTTTTAAATTACTATTTGAATATATGCAGGTAGTTTTTGGAATATCCATGGCTTTTACCTCTCTGGTTAGGGGTATTTTCGGGTTTTATCCCTTTAGCCAGTTGCTTTACTTTCAAAAGGCGAGACAGCCGAGAATGCAGTTGCTAGAATGCGCGCCCTTGAGAGGGTCGATAACTGCGATCGTCGAAGAAATATTTATTCAGATTATAATTTTTAAGCTTAAGGTATCCCCTATGTCTAACGACAACAATCAAGACCATGATTACAGTGCTGGTGATAGCAAAGTCGATGCGATTGCCGCAGTTGCTGTGCTGTCTATAATTATTGTTACCGTTGTTTACTGGCTTTCTACCCTGGGGTAGTAGTCCAGGTTTGTGATTCTATATTCAAACTTTATTGAGAATAGCGAAATATGAGCGATAGACTGCAGCTGGCTGAAAATGTAAGTCAACGATCTATGGTTGAGGATTACCTTAACCGGGTTCAGTTTGAGCCCGAGATTAATGCGCAGAAAATTGCCCAATTGCAAGAACAGATCAAACAACAGCTGATCGAGAAAGACGCTGTTCTTATCGCCCATTACTACACCGACCCGTTGATTCAAGCATTGGCTGAAGAGACTGGCGGGGTGGTTTCAGACTCTCTTGAGATGGCACGTTTCGGCAAGACTCACAGTGCTCAGACACTGGTGATTGCCGGCGTTAAGTTTATGGGTGAGACAGCAAAAATTCTCACCCCTGAAAAGCGCGTGCTAATGCCAACGCTAGAGGCAACCTGTTCTCTGGATATTGGCTGCCCAGCCGATAAATTTGCCGAGTTTTGTGACCAGCACCCGGATCGCACCGTGGTGGTTTACGCCAATACCTCGGCAGCGGTTAAGGCTCGAGCTGACTGGGTGGTGACTTCTAGTATTGCGCTGGATGTGGTCGACCATCTGGATAGTCTCGGTGAAAAAATTCTCTGGGCACCGGATAAATATCTCGGCAGCTATGTGCAGGGTAAAACCGGTGCTGATATGTTGCTCTGGGATGGCAGCTGTATTGTTCATGAAGAGTTTAAAGCCAAGCGCCTGCTTGAGCTTAAAGCGGTTCATCCGGATGCGGCAGTCTTAGTTCACCCCGAGTCACCGCAGTCCGTTATCGATATTGCCGATGCAGTGGGTTCTACCTCGCAGCTGATTGCCGCTGCGGCAAGTCTTCCTCAGCAAAAGATGATTGTAGCTACTGATCAGGGGATCTTTTTCAAAATGCAGCAGGCGGTGCCCGATAAAGAGCTATTGGTCGCACCGACTGGGGGCAGCAGCGCAACCTGTCGTAGCTGTGCCAGCTGTCCGTGGATGGGTATGAATAGTCTGGAAAACTTACTGGCTTCTCTGCAAGAGGGGAGCAATGAAGTGTTTGTCGATGCTCAGATTGGTGAGCTGGCAATGAAGTCTCTGGGTCGTATGATTGATTTCCGCGAGCAGCAAGGCTCGTAATAAAAAGTTCGTTATAAAAAGCTCACAATCAAAGCTTTTCCGCTCGATCCTCCATCTCCACAAGATCTCTCAGCCGCTGACGAATAATCGCCGATTGCTTAAAGTCACTTTTAGCCAGTTTGGCTGCAAGCCCGAGCTGTTCCCGCGCCATATCAAACACGCCAATAAGAATAAAGTATTCCGCACGGGCCTGATGCAGGCCTGAAATATTACCCGCCAAGCCACGTACCTCGGCCAGTCGGTACCAGATCATTGGGTCTTGGGGGCGCATTCGCGAAAGGGCGGTCAGCACGGCATCGCCGCTATCGTAGCTATGTTCCTGCCAAAGTGCTTCAGATTTAAGTACCATCAAAGGATAGTTATTCGGATTCAGTGTTAGCAGCTTATTTAATTTAGTAACAGCTAATTGATACTCTTTCTGAGCTATATCGATTTCAATAGCCGTGTAATGAAAGGTCAGATTATTGGGGTTGCTGGCCAGTAGTGTGGCAATTATCTGCTGGGCTTTGTCGAGCCGCTTATCTTTTAAGTAAGCCAACGCCAGACCGTAGTTGGCGGCATCGGCTTTTAGGGTATTGGCTTTAAGTTCTGCATTAAAGCGATTAATACTGTTGTTAATATTGTGCTCCATCGCCACCAGTGCTCGGGCACGCATCAGGTAGAACTGCGGGTTTTGCGCATACTGGCGCATGGACGTACCCATTGAGCGGTTGCGGGCATCACCTATACGTTTCTCGGTCACCGGGTGGGTCAATAGGAATTCCGGGGGACGGCTGCCGGTATAGCGGCTCGCCTTAAGCAGTGTGGCAAACATATCAGCGACAGCACCGGGATCGCGGTTGGCGCGTTCCATGGTCGCTAATCCAACCCGGTCGGCTTCGCGCTCATTGGCACGGCTAAAGCGCAGCTGGCTGTCCATGGCCAGAGCCTGAGAACTGATCATTGCAGCAGTGGCTGCATCGCCGCCGGCAGTGGCGGCCAGAACCACGCTGGCCAATAAGCCCGCCATACTCAGTACTGAAGTTTTTTTCTGCGCTTCAGCGCCTCTGGAGAAATGTCTCTGGCTAAGGTGTGCCAGTTCATGGGCGAGAACCGATGCCATTTGGTCTTCATTTTCGGCATAGGCAAAGACACCGGTATGAAATCCAACTACGCCACCGGGAACCGCAAAGGCATTCATCGAGGGATTTTTAACAATAACCAGTTCCAGTCGCGGATCTTCGAGATCGCTGTAGGTGGCCAAATTGTAGAGTAGCTGCTCGAGATAGATTTGCATCAGCGGGTCGTCATAGGCTTTAACGCGACTGCGGAATACCTTTAACCAGATTCGCCCCAGCTCATATTCCTGCTGTTTGGAGATAATCCCCGATGCGGCATCGCCGAGTACCGGAAGTTTGATTTCATTTACGGCATGGCCATTGCCTAGGGGCAGTATAAGGCCACATAAAAGAAGCAGGGTTTGAAGAATATGTCTCTGCTTGCAGAGATTGCGCAAAAAAGGCTGTGTTAGAAACGGTTTTTTCAAAATAGGCCTATATCGGGTTACATATGATTAGCACTGCCGTGATAGCATCACTGTAGCGGAAAATTATGCACAGTTCGACAGTTGAAATATCCACAAGTTTCAGGTCAGATACGGCCAAACTATCGTTGTCATTTTCGCGTTAGAGCATTTATTGAGCAATTAGCTATTACAAAAACCAGCACAAACAAAAGGGATAGAAGGGATGAAGAAGATATTACACAAGTGGATTGAGCGGTATTTTGGCACTGAAGAAGCCTTGCTGCTGACCATTATCCTGATTGTGTCACTGGTAATTTTCGCCACTCTGGGCGCAGTGCTCGGGCCAGTTTTTGCTGCCGTCATTCTCTCGTTTTTACTTCAGGGTGTGGTGAATACCTTGCGCCGTTACGGGGTACCTAACAGTGTTGCCATTATGAGCACCTACCTGCTGTTTATGGTTGGATTTCTTTCGGTGATTGTCGGCTTGATTCCTATGGTGGGTCGCCAGACTTCACTGCTTGTGGGTGAGCTACCCAGTATGATTGGTCGCCTGCGTGAACTGGCGGTAGATCTGCCAGAGCGCTATGCCGAGTATGTTAGCCCGGAGCAGTTTCAGTCGATTATGGCGCGTCTTACCGAAGAAGTTGGCCGACTGGCGGAGCAGGCGCTATCCTTTTCTATCAGTAGTTTTCCGAGCATTATCGGCCTGATGATCTATGTGGTTCTGGTGCCGTTATTGGTGCTGTTTATGCTAAAGGATAAGGATCAGCTGTTGCTGTTTATGGGCAGTCTATTGCCTGAAGAGCGCTCGGTGATGCGCACCATCTGGAATGAGATGGATATGCAATTTACCAACTATGTGCGGGGTAAGGCGATTGAGATATTAATTGTCGGTTCAGTTTCCTACGCGGCGTTTTTATTGTTGGGGGTTAATTACGCGGCTCTTCTGGCGCTATTAGTGGGTCTCTCGGTACTGATTCCCTATATTGGCGCGACGGTTGTCACTGTGCCGGTCCTGCTGGTTGGCTATATGCAGTGGGGCTTTAGCAATGAGTTCTTCTGGCTGTTTGGTGTCTATGGGGTTATTCAGTTTCTCGATGGCAATGTGTTAATTCCGGTGCTGTTTTCCGAGGTGGTTAATCTGCATCCGGTATTTATTATTATCTCCGTTCTACTCTTTGGCGGAATATGGGGTTTCTGGGGTGTGTTTTTCGCTATACCTTTAGCGACGCTAGTTAAGGCCGTCTTTAACGCCTGGCCGCGCAAAGCTCAGCGCGAGATGGAGTTTCAGCCGCCATTGGATTTACCTGCGGATGGTGAATAATAGGGCTCAGCCTAAATTTAAACCAGCACAGTAGTTATAACTTAATAAGCAAAGGAATTTTATATGCGTCGTTTGATGGGTCTCTGTGGATTTTTGTTTTCTGCGGTCTTTATATTAGTCCTTCAGCAGGGCTGTTCTGGTTTATCTGATCATAACCACAGCTATGACCAAAGCTCGAAAATAGTCACCAGTCCCAATGATAATCGCCAGTACCGGTATATCCGTCTGGGTAATAAGCTCGATGTACTGCTAATTTCTGATCCCAGTGCTGATAAAGCGGCTGCATCTCTCGATGTCCATATTGGCAGCTATCAAAACCCGGCTGATCGTGCAGGGTTAGTTCATTTTCTTGAGCATATGTTATTTCTTGGCACTGAAAAGTATCCGGACCCCGGCGAGTATCAGCGCTTTATTAGTGAGCATGGCGGTACCCACAATGCCGGCACCGGCCTTGAGAATACCAACTACTTTTTTGATATAGATGCGGTTTATCTGGAGCCTGCACTGGATCGTTTTTCCCAATTTTTTACCTCGCCGAACTTTGATGCTAAGTACGTTGATCGCGAGCGCAATGCGGTGGAGTCCGAGTATCGTTTAAAGATTAAGGATGACGGCAGGCGCTCACAGGACGTGCTTCAGGAACAGGTTAATCCTCAGCATCCGCTGTCGAAATTCACTGTTGGTAACCTTGAGACTCTGGCCGATCTGGATGGCCGTCCGGTACGCGATGAATTACTGGCAATCTATCAGAAATACTACTCAGCCAATATTATGAAGCTGGTGGTTCTCGGCAGTGAAAATCTCGATCAATTGCAGGCGTTGGTCGAGCCGCGCTTTTCGCTAGTGGCTAACAATGATGTGCAAGTTGATATTCACCGCGCGCCATTTTTTGAATCCCAGCGTCTACCTGTGCAAATCTCTGTTACGCCGCTGCAAAATTCCCGCAGTCTAAGTCTTTCGTTTCAGATTCCAAAGATGCTCCCTCACTGGCAGAAAAAACCTGCCGGTTATCTGGGCGCACTTATCGGCCATGAGGGCGATGGCAGTCTTCTCGATCAATTAAAGAAGCGTGGTTGGGCAGATGGTCTGGGGGCAGGGATGGCGCTGGAGGATCGTGGTGGTGCACTGTTCTCTGTGGATATGTCATTGACACCTCAGGGGCTGGAACATCAGGAAAAGATTGTTGAGATGTTCTTTGCCTGGGTTAAGTTGATTGGTGAGCAGGGCATTGAGCGTTGGCGTTTTGATGAGCGTGCTCAGTTAAGTGCGCTCGCGTTTAGATTTCAGGAAAAGCAAAACCCGGTTGGCTATGTTGCATCTCTTGCATCGATGATGCAGTTGTATCCGGTGGCCGATGTGTTGCAGGCAAACTTCGTGATGAATGATTTTGATGCTGATCTGTTAGCAGAGGTTAGTGGGTATTTGACGCCGGCGAATATGCTACTGCAGTTGACTGCCCCAGAGGTACAGGGCGATCAGATAAGTCTTATGTATCAGACTCCCTATTCAGTCACTGAGATTTCCGCTACACAGCTTGAAAAATGGAATCGGCCGCAAAAATTTGCAGAGCTTAAATTACCATCGAACAACCCTTATATAGCAGAGGATCTCGAGTTACTGGCGACTGCTGAAAATCCAATTCCCGAGCTGTTAGTGCAGAGCGACACTGTGACTGCATGGCATTTTCAGGATACCCGGTTTGGCGTTCCCAAGGCACATATTATAGCCTCACTGGAATCCGCTAGTATCAATTCCCCGGCCAAGGCCGCCGCTATACAGCTCTATCTCGCCTATATTGATGATCAGCTAGGGGCAAAGGTTTATCCGGCCACCGAGGCGGGCTTAACGTTCTCGCTTCAGCCGACCAATAAAGGATTTAGTGTTGTTGTCGGTGGTTATTCAGACTGTCAATCAACACTGTTAAACGATATTCTTGCGGCACTCAAAAACCCAGTGTGGCAGCAGGAGCGCTTTGATCGAATTCAGCAATCAATGGTTCGAGACCTTAACAATTTCCGCCGTGAGTATCCGTTTCGCCAGGTTGTCGCCAGTCTTTATTCGATGCTTAAAGGGCAGTGGACTCCAATTCAAAAAGCCAATGCGGTCAATCAGCTATCTATGCCTGAACTTGCTGCCCAGGTTAAAGATTTTACCCAGAACCTTAAACTCAAGGTTCTGATCAGTGGTAATCATGATCGCCAGTCTGCCGAGAAAATTATCGCCAGCCTATCGAGTTGGACCCAGCTTAAAGCGGTTCAGCCACAGCAGACAGTTGCTAAATTAGACCTTGGCGAATATCGCGCACAGATTCCCATCGATCATAGTGATGCAGCTTTAATGCTCTATATACAGGGTCGCAGCGATACTTTGGAAGAGCGCGCCCATATGTTATTGATTGGCGAAATGCTCTCTTCTCCATTTTATACCAGTCTTCGCACAGAGAAACAGTTGGGCTATGTGGTTGCCGCTTTTGCCAGCAATCATCTGCGGGTTCCTGGGATTGCACTGTTGGTGCAATCACCTACAGCGGATGAACAGTTGTTGCGGTCAGAGTTTGATCAATTCCTGAACCGCTATGCGGAGGAGGTTGCATCACTTAACCAAGCCGATCTAAAGCGCTATAAAACATCTGTTTTGAGCAGCTTGCAGGAAACACCGAAAAATTTAGCCGAGCTCAATGGTCGGTTTATGGAATCGGTGGGTTTGGGTTATAACAGTTTTGATTTTCGTCAGCAGTTGGCTGAGCAGGTTGCCGCGGTGACTTTAAGCAGTTTAAACCGTGCTTACAGTGCTGTGGTGGTCGGTGATATCCGCGGATTGTCGGTTGAGACCGCTGCGCCGGAGCAGGAAATTAGTACTACAGACCTGCGTGAGCAGGGCGCGGTTTACCAATATGACTTCTAAATATTGAGGGTCATTCTTTTTGTAATTCTACTAACTTAGATTGATTTAGAAAATAGTTATATAAAACAGTTGGTTACAATCTTCATTTTTTAGCTGATTAAGCCTTAACCTTATTTTAAATCCGGGCATCCCGTTGATTTTGTAGCTGAGCTACATTAAAATTGGCGCCTGATTTTTTGTGGCATGTTATACAGTAACACTTGTATGCAAGGGGCTACGAAAAAATGACTAATAAAAAAATGGTTGGTGACGAATGACTCAGGATTTAGATCCGTTTGAAACTCAAGAATGGCTAGAAGCCTTCGATTCTGTTTGTAAGACGCATGGCGATGAAAGAGCCACATTTCTTCTCAATCAGCTGCAAGACCACGCTAACAAACAAGGCTTACAGCTGCCTTCATCGGTTACCACTCCCTACCATAATACAATCCCGGCCAACCGCGAAAAGCGTATGCCCGGCGATCTGTTTATGGAGCGTCGTATTCGTTCGATTATTCGCTGGAATGCTCTGGCGATGGTTATGCGTGCTAATAAGAAGAGTGAAGGTATCGGCGGTCATATCGCCAGTTTCGCTTCTGCAGCGACTCTTTATGATGTTGGTTTTAACTATTTCTTCCGTGGCCCCGAGGGCGATCATCTCGGTGATCTTGTGTTCTTCCAGGGACACAGTGCTCCAGGTATGTATGCGCGTTCCTTCCTTGAAGGGCGCCTCAATGAAGAGCAGCTAGATAACTTCCGTCGTGAAGTTGATGGCGGCGGTCTCTCTTCTTACCCACACCCCTGGTTGATGCCGGACTACTGGCAGTTCCCAACTGTATCTATGGGTCTTGGCCCAATTCAGGCGATCTATCAGGCGCACGTTATGCGTTACCTGTCAGCTCGTGGCCTGGTGCCTCGCGGTGATCGCAAGGTCTGGGCATTCCTCGGTGACGGTGAGTGTGATGAGCCGGAAAGCCTCGGTGCAATCTCGCTGGCCGGTCGCGAGCAGCTGGAAAACCTTACCTTCGTGGTTAACTGTAACCTGCAGCGTCTCGATGGCCCTGTGCGTGGTAACGGTAAAATCATGCAGGAGCTGGAAGGTGTCTTCCGCGGTGCTGGCTGGAATGTGATTAAGGTCGTTTGGGGCCGTCACTGGGATCGCCTGTTGGAAAAAGATACTTCAGGTCTGCTGGTTAAGCGTATGAACGAAGTCTGTGACGGTGAGTTGCAGAACTACAAGTTTAACGGCGGTGCCTATACCCGTGAGCACTTCTTTGGTAAGTACCCAGAGCTGCTCGAGTTGGTTAAGGATATGACCGACGAACAGATTATGTATTTGAACCGCGGTGGTCACGACCCCTATAAGGTTTACGCTGCTTATGCAGAAGCATCAGCGCACAAAGGTCAGCCAACGGTTATTCTGGCTCAGACCGTTAAAGGTTATGGACTGGGTGGTGCTGGCGAAGCGGCCAACGATACTCACTCGGTGAAGAAGCTTGATATCGACAGCCTGAAAGGCTTCCGCGATCGCTTTGGTATTCCAGTGTCTGATGACAATCTGGAATCAGTGCCTTACTACCGTCCTGCGGAAGACAGCCCTGAACTTGAATATATGCGCCGTCGTCGCAAGTCACTCGGTGGTTCTCTGCCAGCGCGTCAGGCTGACTTTACGGCCATGAAAGCACCTGGTCTGGATACCTTTAAGAAGCAGCTTGAGAGCAGTGGCACGAGAGAAATCTCTACCACTATGGCGTTTGTCCGTGTTCTTTCTACGCTGGTTAAAGATAAGACGATTGGCAACTCAGTCGTGCCGATTGTTCCCGATGAAGCCCGTACCTTTGGTATGGAAGGCATGTTCCGTCAGCTGGGTATCTATACCTCTGAAGGTCAGAAATATGTGCCTCACGATCACCAGCAGGTGATGTACTACAAGGAAGACAAGAAGGGCGTTATTCTCGAAGAGGGTATTAACGAAGCCGGCGCTATGTCTGCCTGGTTAGCTCTGGCAACTGCCTACAGCACCAGTGACTGTCCGATGATTCCATTCTATATCTTCTATTCCATGTTTGGCTTCCAGCGTATTGGCGATCTCGCCTGGGCCGCTGGTGATAGTCAGGCACGAGGATTCCTGATCGGTGCAACTGCAGGTAGAACCACACTTAACGGTGAAGGTCTGCAGCACCAGGATGGTCACAGCCTTATTCTTGCCAACACAGTGCCAAACTGTAAGAGCTATGACGCTGCCTACAGCTATGAGCTGGCAGTTGTGGTTCAGGACGGTGTTAAGCGTATGTTCGAAGATAAAGAGAACTGCTTCTACTACCTGACGACTATGAACGAGAACTATGTTCAGCCAGCCATGCCTGAAGGTGCCGAAGAGGGCATTATTAAAGGTATGTATAAGTTCGAGCAGGGCGCTAAAGGCGATCTGAAAGTTCAGCTGATGGGTGCGGGTACGATTCTTAATGAAGTTCGTGAAGCGGCTAAAATTCTTAAGAAAGAGTTCTCGGTTGAAGCGGATATCTGGAGTCTGACCAGTGTTAACGAATTGACCCGTGAAGGTCAGTCGGTCGATCGCTGGAACCTGTTGCACCCGGATAAGAAAGCCAAGAAGTCTTATGTCGCCGAGCAGTTGGAAGGTAGTTCCGAGCCAGTGGTTATCGCCACCGACTATATGAAGAATTACTCTGAGCAGTTGCGTGCCTATATCGATAACCCACTGTATGTATTGGGTACCGATGGCTACGGCCGCAGTGATAGCCGTGCGGCGCTGCGTCACTTCTTCGAAGTTGATAGACACTTTATTACTGTTACAGCGCTGAAAGCGTTGGCTGATGAGGGTAAGATCAAAACATCGGTAGTGGCTAAGGCGATTAAGAAATTTGGTATTGATCCTGAAAAGGCCAATCCATTACACGTTTAATTGCGTTTATAGAGTACAGATAGGCTGAGCCTGCGGCTTTTTTTGCTGCAAGCCAGTCTGCCGAAAAAAATGCTAATAAAGGATTTAATGTGACAATTCAAACAGTAGTAGTTCCAGATCTTGGCGGTGCCGAGACAGTTGAAGTTATCGAGCTGGGCCTAGCCCCTGGTGATAGTGTTGAAGTTGAAGATTCCCTGCTGGTTTTGGAATCGGATAAAGCCACTATGGATATACCGAGTCCGGCAACTGGCGTATTTACTAAATACCTGGTTGAAGAGGGTGCCACAGTCAGTGTTGGCGATCCTATTGCCGAGATTGAAGTTGCCGATGAAGCTGCTGCTGAAGAGCCACAGCCGGCTGCTGTCGAAGAAGCACCTGCCGATGAACAGCCTATTGAAGCAGCTGTTGCTGAAGTCGCTGCAAGCTCGCCAGCCTCAGCCTCTGAGTTAATGATTCAGGTGCCTGATATTGGTAATGATGACAAAGTTGATGTGATCGAGATCTGTGTTGCTGTCGGTGACGAGGTTAGCGAAGGCGATACTCTGGTGATTCTCGAATCCGATAAAGCGACTATGGATATTCCATCCACGCATTCCGGTAAAGTTCTAAAGATTGTTGTTGCCGAGGGCGATAAGCTTGGTACTGGTGATGATGTTGCTCTGTTTGAAGTGACTGCTGGTCAAGAGCCTGCTCCGGAAGCTGCTCCTGAAGTCGCTGCAGAACCAGCACCTCAGGCCGCTGCTCCAGCACCTGCACCTGTTGCCGAAGCTGCTCCTGCTGCAGTCGCTGAAGAGACTGCCACCACTGCTGGTGCCGATGTCTACGCCGGTCCTGCCGTGCGTCTACTGTCCCGCGAGCTCGGTGTAGACCTAACTCAGGTTTCAGGTACTGGCCCCAAGGGTCGTATCCAGAAAGATGATGTTAGCAACTTCGTTAAGAAGGTTATGCAAAATAAAGAAAGCGCTGCTGCAGCTCCAGCTGCTGGTGGCGCTGGTATCCCACCAATTCCTGCGGTTGATTTCAGCCAGTTTGGTGAGATCGAAGAGGTCAAGTTAAGCAAGATCCAGAAGCTCACTGCAGCCAATATGCAGCGCAACTGGTTGAATATTCCCCATGTTACTCAGTTTGACGATGCCGATATCACTGAGCAGGAAGCTTTCCGTAAAGGCCTTAAGGCTGAAGGTGAGAAGCGCGGTGTGCGTATAACCCCTGTCGCGTTCCTGATCAAGGCTCTGGCCGCAACACTGCAGGCCAATCCTATCTTTGCTCGCTCTATGGGCGCTGATGGTCAGCATGTGGTGCAGAAGCACTACATTAATATTGGTATGGCTGTGGATACACCTCGCGGTCTGGTTGTACCAGTGATTAAAGATGTTGATCAAAAGGGTATCTGGGAGATTTCAGCGGATATTATGGATCTGGCTGCCAAGGCTCGTGATGGCAAGTTAACGCCAGCTGAGATGTCCGGTGGTTGTTTCACATTGTCCAGTCTGGGTGCTATTGGTGGCAATGGCTTTACGCCAATCGTCAATGCTCCGGAAGTGGGTATCCTCGGTGTTTCTAAGTCGCAGATTAAACCGGTTTGGAATGGCACTGAGTTTGCGCCGCGTCTAATGTTGCCTTTGGCACTGTCCTACGATCACCGTGTGATCAACGGCGGTGATGCCGGTCGCTTTATGACCCATCTGGTTAAGCTGCTTAGCGATATTCGTCACTTAGCGCTCTAAGTTAGCTATTATCTATACCATAAGGGGTCTTTGAGAAATCAAAGATCCTTTTTTTATGGGTGGATTATTTATGGATGGTTTTTTTATGGATGGTTTTTTTATTTAAAGGTTATGGAGGCGTTATGCGCTATTTACATACTATGGTGCGGGTAACTGACTTGCAGAAGTCACTGGATTTTTACTGCCAGGGTTTGGGGTTGGTCGAGTTGTATCGTGACGATTATCCTAAGGGACGTTTTACCTTGGTATTTCTCGGTGCGCCCGATGATATAGATAAAGCTCGTGAATCAAAGTCACCATTGTTGGAACTGACCTATAACTGGGAAGCTGAGGATGGTAGTGAGCCGGAACAATATTCCCAGGGTCGCAATTTCGGTCATCTGGCCTACAGAGTCGAGAATATCTATAAGACCTGTCAGCGTCTGGCTGATGCTGGTGTAGTGATTAACCGTCCGCCGCGTGATGGGCATATGGCCTTTGTGCGATCACCGGATAATATCTCTATCGAAATCCTTCAGGAGGGATTGACCCTGGAGCCACAAGAGCCCTGGCTGTCGATGGCCAATACAGGTTCCTGGTAGCGGATTAATCTTTGCGGTAGGGCAGCATCTCTTGGGCCTGGAGTATATGCTCGTTGATCCCCAGTTTTTCCCGCTCTAAAAAGCGCGCAATAGCATGCCTAAATTGAGGCTGTTTAATCCAGTGCAATGAGTGAGTTTCAACCGGCTCAAAACCACGCACAATCTTGTGCTCACCCTGGGCACCAGCATCGTAGCGTTGAATACCACGGCTAATCGCAAACTCAATACCGCTGTAATAACAGAGTTCAAAGTGCAGATAGGTAAACTCATCGACACTGCCCCAGTAGCGTCCATAGAGTGTTTCATCATCAAAAAAGTACAGCGCACAGGCGATAGGGATATCACCCTGCCAGGCCACCGCCATAGCGATCTGCTCGGGCATAGTTGCGGCAATCTGCCTAAAAAATTCTTCCGTTAAATAGCCTCTGGTGCCATTGCGTTTGATATAGGTACGCTCGTAGAGCTGATAGAACAGCCGCCAGATTTCCGGGCTGATAGCCGCGCCGACTTCAACGCTAACGCGGATTCCCTGATCGACAATAGCCTTGCGTTCTTTGCGAATCATCTTGCGCTTGCGCGACATCATACTCGAAGTGAAATCATCGAAAGACTCATAACCGCGATTGTGCCACTGATATTGCACGCCACTGCGCTGCAACAATCTTTCGTCGCTAAACAGTTCTAAATGTTCGGCACCGGGAAATAAAAAGTGCCAGCTGGACGCGCCGGTTTCCTCGGCAACCTCAAGAACCTCATCGACCAGTTGTCGGCACTCGCCAGTTGTTAAGGGCTGAGTGGTTCGAACTCTTGGCCCAACCGAGGGCGTAAAGGGAATCGAAGTAACCAGCTTGGGGTAGTAGTCGAGGCCATTGTCGTGATAGGCATTGGCCCAGGCCCAGTCGAAGACATATTCACCCATTGAATGATCTTTAAGATAGAGCGGCATAAAGGCGCTGCTCTGTTGTTGTGCTTCGCTCTCGGATTGCAGTTGCAGGTGGATTGGGTTCCAGCCACTGCTCTCGCAGGCGCTCTGGCTATCTTCCAGAGCCTGTAAAAATTCTTCACGCAGAAAAGGGTAGCCCAGGGATGGATTTTCTTGATCAGGGTTCAATGGTTTAACTCGTATAGATTTATGCCCATTGTACGGGTTGCGATTACAAGATGATCAAATACCTGCGCTTATCTGTTCAAATAGAGAGATTTTTGCGCTTAATTTTTGGGTAAAGATTGGCATTAGGGTATCATGCGCACCTTCAACTCTAATCGGCTATATACGGAGACTGTTCAATGATAATTAAGCCCCGCGTTCGCGGCTTTATGTGTATTACAACTCATCCAGTGGGTTGCGAAACCAATGTTAAAAATCAGATTGATTTTATTAAAGCTCAGTCACCTATAGCTTCACCGAAGCGCGTGCTGGTGATTGGCTCGTCAACCGGCTACGGCCTGGCCGCGCGTATTGGCGCAGCCTTTGGTGGCGGCGCATCGACATTGGGCATCTTCTTTGAAAAGCCGAGCACTGAGACCAAGACTGGCACTGCCGGCTGGCACAACTCTGCGGCTTTCCACAAGTTTGCCGAGCAGGATGGCCTATATGCAAAAAGCATTAATGGCGATGCCTTCTCCGACGAGATTAAAGCCAAGACCATCGAGACTATTAAGCAGGATCTCGGTCAGGTAGATCTGGTTATCTATAGTCTGGCGGCTCCCCGTCGACAGCACCCTAAAACGGGTGAGGTATTTAATTCTACTCTTAAGCCGGTGGGTAAAGATGTCACCATGCGCGGTATTAATACCGACAAAGAAACTATTCAGGAATTTAGCCTCGAAGCGGCCAATGATCAGGAGATTTCTGACACGGTTGCGGTGATGGGTGGTGAAGATTGGCAGATGTGGATCGATGCTCTGGACGAAGCCGGTGTTCTGGCGGAAGGCGCTAAGACCACGGCCTTTACCTATATCGGTGAGAAGATGACCTGGGATCTGTACTGGGATGGCACTATCGGTCAGGCCAAGAAAGATCTTGATAAGCGGGTGATTTCAATTCGTGAAAAGCTTGCGGCAAGTGGCGGCGATGCGCGAGTTTCTGTGCTCAAAGCAGTTGTTACTCAGGCCAGTTCGGCAATTCCAATTATGCCGCTGTATCTGGCCATGCTGTTTAAAGAGATGAAGCGCAGAGGCACTCATGAGGGTTGTATTGAACAGCTCTACAGACTCTATTCTGAATGTCTCTACAGCGATTCACCGCGGACTGACGAAGAGGGTCGCCTGCGTGTCGATGAGCTAGAATTACTCCCTGAAGTTCAGGATGTAGTTGCTGAAGCCTGGGCTAATATCAGCACTGAGAATCTTGCCGAGCTAACCGATTTTGTCGGCTACAAGCAGGAGTTCCTCAATCTGTTTGGCTTTGAGATTGACGGTGTGGATTACGATGCCGATGTCGATCCCAATGTTCAGATCAGCAATCTTGTATAAGCCTTAGATATGAGTTCAAAAGCCACTCAATTTAAACCGGCACTGCTGCATCCGCGCTATTGGTTGACTTGGTTTGCTTTTGGCCTATGGCGTTTAATCACCCTGTTACCATTTCCGTTGTTACTGGTTTTGGGCAGGGCGATTGGCCTAATCTTTTATGCCTTGCCAAGTCGTCGCAAAACTATTGCCCGGCGAAATATCGAAATTTGCTTTCCAGATCTTAGTGCCGCAGAACAGCAGGCCATGTTGAGAGCTAATTTTATCAGTACCGGTATTGCGGTTATGGAAGTGGGTATCGCCTGGTGGTGGTCGAAAAAACGCTTTAACAAGCTACTACAATTTGAAGGGCAAGAGCATCTGGAAGCGGTTAAAGATCGCGGAATTATGCTTATGGGCATTCATTTCACCACGCTAGAAATTGGCGCAGCGGCTATTTCGACACTGCTTGAAATGGATGGTATGTACCGCGCTCATGGCAATCCGGTCTACGATTTCTTGCAGGCCCGTGGCCGATTGGCTAAGGGCATACTCAACGGCGTGGTTTACGAGCGCCGCGATGTGCGCGGTACCATGAAGGCTCTTAAGAAAGGTCGTGCTCTATGGTATGGCCCGGATCAGGACTACGGTCTGCAGCAGGGTTTGTTTGTTCCGTTTTTTAATATTCCTGCAGCTACAGTATATGCCACAGCGCGCTTTGCCGAAAAAACCGGTGCGGCGGTTGTGCCCTTTAGCCATATCAGGCTACCCGGTTCCCAGGGTTACAAAATTACTATCCATCCTGCGTTGGAGAACTTTCCGGTTGGCGACGATCTAGTCGATACCACGCGAATCAATAAGATTGTCGAAGAGTTTATTATGCTCCAACCAGACCAGTACCTATGGGTACACAGACGGTTTAAAAACCGCCCTGAGGGCGAGCCGGATTTATATAACTTGCCGACGAAAAAGAAAAGTCGCCGCTCGGCCATATGAGTGTAGGTTTAGCTTGTGTAGCCTGAGTGCCAACAGTACCATTACGTGTTTTTCACAGAATAGTTTTAAAAGGAAGTAGGTCATGATTAGCGGAAGTATTGTCGCGTTGTTAACTCCGATGCACCCTGACTCTCTAGAGGTGGATTGGGACGCGCTGAAGAAGCTTGTCGAATGGCATATAGAGCAGGGCACCGATAGCATAGTTGCGGTTGGCACTACCGGAGAGTCAGCGACTCTCAGTGTTGCTGAACACGCCCAAGTTATCAGTGTTGTGGTTGAACAGGCTGCTGGTCGTATTCCAATTATCGCTGGCACTGGTGCCAACTCCACTCGCGAAGCTATTGAGCTTACTCAGGCCGCCGCTGATGCTGGCGCCGCCGCCTGCCTATTAGTCACTCCCTATTACAATAAACCGACTCAAGAGGGCCTGTATCTACATTACAGAGCCATTGCCGAGGCGGTGGATATAGATCAGATTCTTTACAATGTGCCGGGCCGTACCGCCTGCGATATGTTGCCCGAAACCGTGCAGCGGCTCAGCCATATTGACAATATTGTCGGTATCAAGGAGGCCACCGGTGACCTTGATCGGGCCAGAGAAGTTATAGCTCTATGTCCTGAAGATTTCGCGGTTTACTCCGGTGATGATGCAACGGCCAGAGAGTTGATGTTGCTTGGCGGTCACGGCGATATTTCGGTGACTGCAAACGTTGCGCCAAAACTGATGTCAGAGATGTGCGCTGCGGCGCTCAGCGGTGATGCGACGAAGGCTTTGCAGTTAGATTCGAAACTGGCACCACTGCACGACAGCCTGTTTGTTGAAGCCAATCCTATACCGGTTAAATGGGCAGTGGCTGAACTGGGATTGCTGGCCAACGCACTGCGTCTGCCAATGACCCCGCTTTCTGAATCGCATTATGAGGTAGTTCGAGATGCTATGCTCAGTGCAGAGTTGGTTTAACGACTTTTAATAATAAAATTACGGGGCTACCGATTAAAATGAAATCATTGATAAGTGCGCTGAATATCTTTGTCATCCTGAGTTTAACCGGCTGTGGTTGGCTCGGCTTACGCGATCGAAGTAATGACTATCTGCTCACTGAAGAGACTGAGGTCACTGCTATACCCGCAGGTCTTGATCGATCGGTTATCGGCCAGCTCTACCCGATTCCGCAGATCGCCAGCGAATCCATCGAGTTGGTTGATTTTGAAGCGCCACGTCCACAGCCAGCATCGGTTAATACCTTCGAGCAGCTGGTTAAAATCCAGAGTCTGGAAGGTCGTCGCTGGGTCTTGATCAATAATCCCCCCAGTGAACTCTGGCCTCGGGTGCGCAGTGTTTTAAACCGCAACGGTGTTCCCGCTGCGCTAGCCGAAGGCTCTTCAGGGGTTATTGAAACAGTCTGGGTAAAGTTTAATTCCGATGAAGATAATTCTCACCGTTTCCGCTTTCAGATTTCCCCTGGCGTTCAGCTAAATAGCTCGGAAATATCGCTGCTGCACAATCAGGCTGTCCGTTCTGAGGAAGAACAGGCGGTATGGCCGCAGGCTTCTGATAGTGATCAGCGGGAAAAAGATATGCTGACTATGCTCGCCAATGAGCTGGCCGGAGCGTCCGATTACGCGTCGGTATCGTTGCTCGCGCAAAATATTGGTGGCGAGGCAAAAGTTGTGGTGATTACTCCAGAGGTTGCCGACCCGTTTATTCAGATCAAACTGAGCTTCGATCGCGCCTGGGCATCGATTCTGTACTCCGCTGATCGCGGTGGCTTTACTCTTGTCGACAAGAACCGTTCAGAGGGAACTCTGTATGTAAATTACACCGATCAATCCACTGATGAACCAGGTTTCTTTGCTCGCTGGTTTGGCGAGGGTAGCGGTGACGAAATTCTACAGGTCAACTATCAAGTGCTGGTACAGGTGGTCGGTGCCAATGTAGAAGTCAGGGTTGTAGGTCCCGATTCTGAAGGTCTTGGCAAAGCCGAAACCCTTCGGCTGTTAAAGATTTTACGCAATAATATGTCTTAAGGCGCTTTCACAATGCGCTTTGCATCTCTCGGCAGTGGCAGCAAAGGTAATGCCACGCTTGTCGAATGGCGTGACACCTGTGTCATGATCGACTGCGGTTTCTCTATTAGGGATACCACCAAGCGTCTGGAAAAGCTTGGTAAAACCCCTAATGATATAGACGCCATTCTAGTCACTCACGAACACAGTGATCACTGGAAGGGCGTTATACCTCTATCCGCCAAATTCAATATTGATGTCTATGTAACTGCTGGCTGTATGCGCAGTCGCAAGGCTGAAGATCGCGCCTTTCCATTTTATATTATCGATAGTCATACTCAATTTAAGGTTGGAGATCTGTCGGTGACGCCAGTTCCTGTCCCTCATGATGCCAGAGAGCCTGTTCAGTACCTTTTTAATAGCGATAACCACCAGTTGGGTATATTGACCGATGTTGGCTCATTAACCCCGCATATAGAGTCTGCCTATGCCAATTGCGATGGGCTGCTGGTGGAGGCCAATCATGACTTCGATATGCTTATGGCTGGGCCTTACCCTGAATTCCTTAAAGACCGTGTCTCTGGTCCCTGGGGGCACTTAAATAATCAGCAGACAGCAACACTGCTTTCGGTGATTGATCAGCAGCGTATTCAACAGTTGGTTATAGGTCATATCAGCGATAAAAATAACACCATCGATAAAGTCAGGACTGCGGTGGAGCCAGTTATTGCAAATAGCGGTAATCTTTATTATGCCTGTCAGCAGCAGGGCTTTGATTGGTTGGAACTCAGCTGAGTATAAGTACTTACAGCGCGCTTTTTTAAGTTCTTGGTTCAGGTTGAAAACATTTTTTTTTACCCAATGCAAACACTTCCGGTCCTTTTAAGGCCTCTTTTTTAACTTTTTTATGACTTTTTTCCACAGAGTTCTTTTTTAACTAGAATTTTTTTCACGAAACTCGCGTAAGTTATTGATTTTTACCTTCTAATTTCATAACTCATTGATTTATAACGGTTTATTGATGTGGTTAAAAATTGATCAATTTAACAAAACTGTTGGTTTTTTGGGGGTTTAACCTATCCAAACACCATTTAATCCACAAAGTTATCCACAGCTTTTGTGGGTATCTTTTTGATTTTGTAATAAAGCTGTCATAGAGACATAGGTGTGACAAATAACTGATTGGGTAATATTTTTTATATTTAAGCTTATTTTGTAAGTTGATTTTGGCTAGCTTTTTATAAGGCCCTAAATAAAGCGGTAAAAGTCTGCCTATCAATAGAGTTAAATGGCAAAATAGGCCAATGCCGATTATCGAAATAGCCTTTACCTCTCCGAATCTCAACCACCGCGCACAGCAGCTCTCTGAAAAGCTTCAATTACCTCTGCGTGAGGCTGATTCTGCAACCTATGATTACCTTCTCGAGCTATCAGAGTCGGGCTTATCTCTGGTTCCATCTGCTGATAAGGGCTATGGGCCTATAAGTTGCGATTTTGCCGGTGGTAGCCACAGTCACCGCCGTCGTTTTGGTGGTGGCAATGGCCAGGCCATTGCTAAGGCCATAGGTGTTTCCGGTAAGTTTTCTCCACGGGTTCTGGATCTTACCGCAGGTTTGGGTGGCGATGGCTTTGTGCTCGCCTCACTGGGCTGTTCTGTGACCATGGTTGAGCGCAATCCCATTGTCCACAGTTTGCTTGCTGATGGGCTAACAAGAGCTGTAACCAGTGCAGAGGACGATTCTGAGTTAAGAGAGATTATGCACAGATGCCGTTTGGTAGAAGCTAATTCAGCAGACTATTTGCAGCAGACAGAAAAGGGTGGGGCAGTCGAATCGAGTGATTCAGTTTCAATAGATGTGGTTTATCTGGATCCAATGTTTCCCGAGCGCAAGAAGTCCGCCAAAGTTAAAAAACAGATGCAGGCTTTTCATGCCATTGTGGGTACTGATGCAGATGCAGATGGGCTGTTAGCGCTGGCTCTCAATGTAGCTACCTATCGTGTGGTTGTTAAGCGTCCGGCTGGCGCTAATTATCTGGCGGAAAAGAAACCTAGCTATTCGTTAGAGGGTAAGTCGACCCGCTATGATATTTATACCCTGAAAAAGCTTCCCGCCTAATCCCCCTGATTTATTGCTAACGCCTCGCAATGACCAGGAAGTTACCGCATATCACGCAGATAAATCCTGCAATCCCAAAGGAAGTCCACTGATAGTCCTCAAAGGCAGTCGATAGCATTATGGCGACAAAAGGGATAATCAAGGCAGTAAAGCTGGCGCGATCCGGGCCTATGCTAACCAGTAATTTCAGATAGGCACCAAACACCAACACAGTGCCAAATACAGATAGATAAACTAATGAAGCCGTGTACTCAAAACTGTTCTCATAGGTAAACTCAGCGCCGCTTAACAGTGCGATTGCCAGTAAGATAAGAGAACCGTAGAGCATCGACCAGGCATTGATTGACCACACAGAAAGGCCCGTACGGCCATTGCGAGTGGCGGCAATATTTCCCAGCGAAGCTATGACCACGCTTAATACAGCCATGCTAAAACCAAACAGTGTATTTTCAGTGGAAGCGTATTTAGCAATCTCCGGGTAAAACAGCATTGCCACTCCGAAGATACCGATAAGTCCCCCAATCAGAGTGACTCCTGAAATAGGCTGTTTTAGGAAAATCCGTCCATTAATAATATTGAAGAACACTAAAAGTGAAAATATAACCGCCACTATGCCGCTGGTTAAATAGATTTCAGCAATATAAATAGCCCAGAAATTTAAACCGAATAAGAGGCCGCCCTGAGCGAGAAGAAACCCATGGGTAACAGGATTTATTTTTAACGGGATTTTTCGCGCCAAACACCAGATAAACAGCAGTACTGAACCCAGCGTCATACGATAGATAATTGAGACTAAGGGATCGACTTCCCCAAGCTGATAGGTAATAGCCAGCCAAGTTGAACCCCAGATCAAGATTGTCGAGAGATACAAAAAACTCGTCAAAGGGTTAATAGCCGACTCCTTGTTGGCGTTATTGAGCGGCTTTTATAGCCCTTTATGTGAAAAGCTTTGTTAGTAAAGATTGGTAAATGTCCGTTAGTGTATCCAGGTCATTGACGCTGATATTTTCATCAATCTTATGAATGGTCGCATTGACCGGGCCCAGTTCAATTACCTGAACACCATGGGGGGCAATAAAACGGCCATCAGAGGTACCGCCGGCGGTCGATAATTCCGGATCCAGTCCGGTGACCTCGGTAATACTAGCAACAGTCGCGGCAACCAGTTCGCCCTTAGCGGTTAAAAAGGGCAGGCCGCTAAGATTCCAGTTGGCTGAATACTTAAGACCATGTTTGTTGAGAATCTTTTCTGTGCGTTCAATTAACTGTTGCTCAGTTAGCTCGGTAGAAAAACGGAAGTTAAAAATAACCTCAACTTCACCGGGGATAACATTGGTCGCGCCGGTTCCTCCATTAATATTGGAAATCTGAAAGCTGGTGGCGGGAAAGAACTGGTTGCCTTGGTCCCATTCTTCAGCGGCTAATTCGGCCAGTGCTGGTGCTGCGCGATGAACCGGATTATCTGCCAGATGAGGGTAGGCCACATGGCCCTGTAAACCTTTTACGGTCAGAGTACAGCCAAGTGATCCACGGCGCCCGTTCTTAATAACATCACCGCACTGGTCTGTACTTGAGGGTTCACCCACCAGACACCATTCTGGAAGCATATCGCGCTCTAGCAACCAGTCGACGACTTTTACCGTACCATTGGTGGCTATGCCTTCTTCATCACTGGTGATCAGGAATGCAATGCGCCCCTGATGATCTGGGTTCTCTGCTACAAAGCGTTCAACAGCAACTACCATAGCGGCCAGTGAGCCCTTCATATCTGCAGCACCGCGCCCGTAGAGATAACCCTCTTTGATAGTGGCTTCAAAGGGCGGTAACTGCCAGTTTTCTTCCGGTCCGGTAGGAACTACATCGGTATGGCCGGCAAAACAGAGTGTTGGCCCCTCAGTGCCGCGAACCGCCCAGAAATTATCTACGTCCTCAAAGCGCAGCTTCTCAATATGAAAACCAATAGCGGCTAATCGATCGATCATCACCTGCTGACAACCACAGTCCTCTGGGGTAACTGAACGACGGCGAATTAAATCTTGGGTAAGTGCGATTGTTGCTGATGGCTGAGACATTGAATTGACCTTTATTGAATGTCTCTATTGTAGAGGGCAAATGCTTTGCAGGCTATATGCGCTTGGTGGTTATATTGCCTTTAACGTTAAAAAACCGCTTGAAATACAGCAGAAAAACAGCAGGCAATAAAAAGGCTCCCGGAGGAGCCTTTTTATTATTGGGCAGAGTGTTTTATGACTTTATGCGTTAATCCGCTTTCTTGCGACTATTCCAAATAATCCCAGAGCCATAGAACCAAATAGAAACAGCGCACTGGGGATTGGTGTTGCTATAGGTGGCTGAATAGAGGCGAATAGCTCTCTACTGGCAAGGCGTTCATTTGAGGTATAAACCAACATGGTGCTCGACCAATCAAAGTTTTTCTGCCCGCTTGCCTGTTCTTTTAGCTGCTTTGCAGTACGACGATCTGAACGATCATCAAGCTTTGGCACTGATCCCATAATATCCCAGATCACATAGTTAACCAGAGCATTGTATTTAGCCGCTGTTGCGCTGAGAGATTCAGAAAAATCCAGCAGGGTAAATAGATAACCAGCCTGACTGTATTTTGTCTTGTCGTTTCGGTGATTGTTGTATTTACCTGCACCATTCTGAATATCGTTGTAGGTGTTTACGGTGGCATTCCAGGTGCTGAGATAATGTCTGGAATTGTCGTTGATCACCGCTAAACGGTTATCACCATCAATGGTTAATTCAAAGGCGCCAGTTGTTATATCTGGGCGATCTTTAACTTCCAATGTGGTAGCGGTACCCAGGCCTTCGTAGGTGATTTCAACGGTTTCAGCAAGTGCTGAGCAGTTGATTAATAGAGCTGCGGCTGTGCCGTAAATAAGCTTGCCAAAAGTTGTTTTAGTGATGTCCATCCTTTACTGTCTCCTTGTCAGCCACCTGCCAACATCAATATATATAACCAATGAGGCGATTTTATGATGTCATAGAAAACGCGCAACCAGTGCAGGTTGATAATGCGAACCAGTTATCACTTTATATTGAGTTAAAGATCGAGCGACCTATTGAGGGGGAATAAAAGGACGGTGGTTTTTAAACCAGCTTATCTTTCGCTGCATTTATTTTCGCTGCCAGATAGTCACTGCCGCCGCGATCGGGATGCAGTCGCTGCATCAGTCGCTTATGGGCTTTGATAATATCTTCTTTAGCGGCATTGGGCTCCAGGCCGAGAATTTCATAGGCTTCTTTTTCCGAGAGATCGGAGATATTGCTAGCCTGATAGCTTTGATCCGAGCTACCTTGATTTGATCCGCCTTGAGTGTTGCGCAGCAGATAGGTCTGCAATAACACGTAGGACTCTCGATCTGATTGTTTAAACTCTTCTACTAGGCTCTGAAGTTCTAAGGTGCTTAATTGCGAGAGGTGCCTGCCGGAAAATTCTCCCTGTAAAACTTCTCCATCCATCTCTTTAGTCGAAAAATTTACTGTAACCAGCAGTGATTTGGTGCGAAATTGCGAGGGACTGGTTTTAAAGCGGCTAAGAATTTGCAGAAATGGCAGGGCCCGCAACCCCAAACCAAAAATGGTTTTTGCCAGCGGCACTAATACTGCCAGACCCGCGCCGAGCCAGTGCATTCTTCCACTGGCCACGAGTATCACTGAGAAACCCAATACTGACCAGAATGCGCTGCGCCAGAGGAACGATCGGCGTTTTTCTGTGGGTAGGCTTTTAAAACTCTTCCACCAGTACCAGACAGAAAAGATGATTGCGATGAGTAAAAGTATTCTCGGCATAAGAGCTGTTTCTCTATCAGGTTAATAACTGAATTTAAGTATAAAAATAGAACCTATAAAAAAGCCCCAATCCAATAAAGGGTAGGGGCTTTAGATCAAACTATCAATACGCTGACCGATATCACTAGTTATTAGCGAGTTTTAAGAGCATCACGCAGCTTATCTGCCATAGATATCAATGAAGTCTCAGTAGTTTCCCAGTCGATACAGGCATCGGTAACTGAAACCCCATACGCCATCTCATCGGCATTGCTCGACAGCTTCTGGTTGCCACCATTTAGATGACTCTCAATCATAACGCCGATAATCGACTTATTCCCTTCGAGGATCTGGTTGGTCACATTATCCAAAACCAGCGGCTGTAGATTGTGGTCTTTATTGGAGTTGGCATGACTGCAGTCGACCATAATGTTTGGTGCTATTCCAGCCGCTTCCAATTCCTGTTCGCAGATTGAAACGCTGACCGAGTCGTAGTTCGGCTTGCCATTACCACCACGCAGTACTACGTGGGCATAGGGGTTGCCTTTGGTAGTAACAACCGAAACATTGCCGTCGGAATTGATGCCCAAAAAGCGGTGCGGGCTAGCTACGGACTGCAGGGCATTAATCGCCACAGTCAGACTGCCGTCGGTACCGTTTTTAAAACCAACCGATGAGGAGAGGCCGGAAGCCATTTCGCGGTGAGTCTGTGATTCAGTGGTGCGTGCACCAATGGCAGACCAGGCGATCAGATCCTGCATATACTGTGGCGATATAGGATCTAAGGCTTCGGTTGCCGTGGGCAGGCCGATCTCAAGAATATCGTGAAGTAACTGGCGGCCTATATGCAGACCATCGGTAATCTTAAACGAGTCGTTCATAAACGGATCGTTAATTAAACCTTTCCAGCCGGTGGTTGTGCGTGGCTTTTCAAAATAGACGCGCATAACGATCAACAGCGTATCGCTGACTTTTTCGGCAAGGGCTTTTAGGCGCACAGCATATTCCTGAGCGGCTTTAAGATCATGAATTGAACAGGGGCCGACGACCACAATAACCCGATGGTCTTTGCGTTCAAGGATATTTTCAATCTCTGTTCTACCCTGTGAAATAACGTCACGGGCTTTTTCTGACAGCGGTATTTCACGCTTCAGTTCTGCCGGAGTAATCAGGATCTCTGGCGGTTCAATATTAATGTTTTCTACTGCGTGGGGATCCATGTTGGAATTCCTAACAATTAACTTTATTCGAAGTTAGCTATTGTACTTAAATATTATCAATATTGAAGATTATTCCGCGTCAACCTCAATAAACATAGGGATGTGAGGAAAATAGAGTGCACAGCGTACTTGATTGTCCTGTAGACCTTTATACAAATTGGCATAGTGCCTGAGTTGGCCCTGATAAGCGTTGGTCTGCCTGTCGATAAATTGCTTCTGGCTTTCATCGGCTGCGGGCTTGGAAAATTTGTAATCAATAATCCAGCGCAGACCCCCATCGACAAAGGTTCTATCTATCACCGAAGTGCCGGCGCGATTTTGCTCTGGCTGATAATAACCCAGGGCTTGCTCACACTGCGCCTGGTCATGCCTGTGCAATATCCACTGCCCCTTTGGGTCTTCGAGCATAAGCTGAATAGCATTACTAAGACTGTCGAGTTCAGCAGTGCTGGCCAGTATTCCCTGTTCTTTAAGCTGCGCTGCCCAGGCGGTGGGTAGCTGTGAAATACGCTGGGCTGTCCATTTGGCTACGCCTTCATTGGCGATCTGTTTAAGAGTTCGGTGAAGAACGGTGCCGAGTAATCTTGCGCGGGTGGATAAGTTTTCATCGACCTGATTTTCTGCAGCGATCGCTATCTCTTCACTGCCCGTCAACATAGAACCCTGAGATGCTGTCTGGGGTTCGAATTGCGCGGGCAGGCGGCGGATATGTTGCAGTTTTATAGTCACTGCATCTGATTTATCCTCTTCCGGGCCCAAATAGACAGGGTATGTCTGGTCATCTATCCCTGACTCAACCGTCTTCCAGATCGGTGCCAATAATGTGCCCTTACCCGGTGCTTGCCATCCTTGTTTTTTTGCCGCTTTGAGCGAGGCGGATAAATACAGTTTACGAATTGCCCGGGTTGCCGCCACATACAGCACACGGGTATTTTCCAGACGAGTCTTAAAGGCATCTTCATGTTTAAGGTAGCTGTAGACGCTATCATCTTCTTCATCGTGAGCACCCAGTGGTGCCATCATTAGTGTCATCTGGTTGTGCTCATCTATATGTTGGCACCAGCGAAGCAAAGGCTTGCTATCAGACCCAGATGAACGCGCCAGTCCCGGCAGTATCACATGATCAAATTCGAGCCCTTTTGACTTGTGAATGGTCATCAGTTGAATCACCGTTTGGCCGCTGTTATCAGTCTTGTTTTCATTCTTGCTTTCAGAACAACTGTCCCCCGAGGGCGCGGCATAGAGCTTCTCAACCGCCTGCTGAAAACCTGTCCAATCGGTCAGGCTTCCTGCGATCTGCCAGTTTTCCAGCAGATCTAAATAGCTGCGCACATCACTGAGATCCGCGCTGCCATTCAGCGTTGCTGGGCCACCCAGTTCAACCCAAAGCTGCTCTACAGTTTCACGCAGGCTATTGCGGGAACGGTTTTTCCAGGCAGTTAAGAGTAGTGGAACAACCCGTTGTAATGCGCTCTGACCATGATCCGATAATTGCTTATAAGCCTGATGACAATTTTCAGAATTAGATAACCTTTCTAGCTGCGCGAGAATCGCATCGCCGCGCTTTGTGCCGGCACTATTATTAGCACTATCAAAAGTACTATTGCTAATGGTTAATAAATCCGCTGTATCCAGGCCACAAAACGGTGCTCGCAACAGTGCTAGCCAGGGAATTTTATCCGCCGGTGAAAGTAGGGCGCGGGTTATCGAGAGCATATCAATAACCGGCATTCGGCTGGCCAGTGGTGTGATATCAATTGCCTGCCATTTAAGCTTGGCTTCACGCAGGGCTGGAACAATGCTTTTCAGATGACCGCGACCGCGTACCAATATCGCAATAGATTCGCCCGGTTGGTTATCGCATAGTTCCCTACAGGTCTTGGCAATATACTCAGCCTCTGCCTGTTGATAATCATCGCCACAAAAACCCTGGAAGCTTACTGCGGGATCAGCGCCCGAGGCTTTAAAGGCCTCAGATGCAGAGTAGGGCACGGCACCGCGGCTGATATCAGGTACTGCAGGAAATGCTTCACTAAAGGTATCGTTTACCCAGTCGATAACGCCTTTTTGCGAGCGGAAGTTGCAGCTTAATGCCAGCGGTGTGCACTGCACTGGGCCAATTGGATGGCGCTGGGCATTGATGAACAGTCCGACATTGGCATTGCGGAAACCGTACAGCGACTGCATGGCATCGCCCACCAGAAAAAGGGTTCGGCCATCATCTGGCTGCCAACCGGCAATCAGGTGTTCGAGCAATTTAATCTGTGCCCCAGAGGTATCCTGAAACTCATCCACCAGAATATGCCGCAGCTGGTAATCTAGCCGAAGCGTGATATCAGATATGGATTCATCTTCTGGTGAAGGCTCTATAGCTTCCAGTGCCGCTAGAGTAATAGCCGGATAGTCACACTGATCATGCTGTTTAAACACAGTCTCAAGTTCAGCGGCTAAATGGCGAAGCAGACAACTTAGCGCATCGAGCATCAACTGCTGGGATTGGTTTATATTGGATTCAGGTAGGTAGAGTGCATTGAGAATTAACTCATGGATATCGGGGTGGTTGCGGCACCATTCGAGCAGTACGCCCATCTGTTGCTTGGCGTCTTTTTGATCCGCCGGGAAACCATTATTTTTCGTTACCTGCTTGCGCGGTTCATTCTTTCCAGTAACCAGCATGCTGAGTAAAATCTTCCACTGCTGAATACCCTCGAGACTAATATCTGGCAGCTCGGTAATACCGGCCAGCTCAGTTATGGGAGACGGTTTATCTGTGGGTATATGGTTGGCGGCAAAATCTGCTAGATAAATTAGCTCGCCAGCGATTGGCAGCAAAGCATCCTGAAGCGTTAAAAGTGTCTCACCGATAATCTGGTCGATCACCTGCTGGAAATACTGCTGATTTCCCTTGGCATCAAAAATCAGTGGCAACCACTGCTCACGCTTGCCGAGAATATCTGCCAGCAGTCGTTCGCAGCGCGCGGTATCATTGCCGGTATGGGCTAGCAGGACTGCTAACTGTTCGCCGACCTCGCCATCTTCCTCAATTCTTTGCAGTAGATTGCGTGCCGCCAGCTCATAGTGAACCGCAGGCTGTTCACTGGGCTCCGGTAGAGCGCCGAGTTTTGTTTCGAGGGCAAACTGGCTGGCAATATAGCGACAGAAACCATCAATAGTCTGAATACGCAGACGACCGGGCATCTCGAGCAGATTCCATCCCAGCTGGTTATTGCGTTCTACGGCTTGGGCAGCAATATCCCATGTCTGGGCCTCGTACTCATTATCTGGTCTTGGCTCATAGGCCGCAGCTTGCAGAGCACTGTGAATACGACTGCTCATTTCACCCGCGGCTTTGCGGGTAAAGGTGATACTGAGAATCTCTTCGGGATTTTCTACGCTACATAGCAAGCGTAAAACCCGCTGGGTGATCAGTCCGGTTTTACCTGAGCCAGCTGGTGCAGAGACAATAAAGCTCTGGGTTGGATCCAGCGCCATCTGCCGTTGCGGGCTATCGACTACTGACTGATTCATAGATTATCCTCTTCAGTCGCAGCATTGGAATTGTTTGGAAGAACAGCGTTAATATCCGATTCTTCAGGCCAGCGATTTAAGGGCAGTAAATGATCCTGATACCCAAAGCTGGTCTTGTGATGAACTTCCACGCTGGTATAACCCTGACAAAACTCAGCGGCTAAATTAGACAGTGCAGACTGCCATTCATCAATTTGCTCTGACCAGTGTTCCGCAGGTTTTTCAAAGCTGATTAGTTGGCTGTCACTGCTGCCAATAAATTTAATATCACCAGCCCGCAACTGAGCAAAGGCACAGCCATTGGCCTGAGGTTTGCTGGCCAAAAGATATAGCGGTAACTGAGGCTCAACAGGCCTGCTTCCTTCCCATTTGCTGGGTTGAACACGACCGGTTTTGTAATCAATAATCAGTAATTTATCACCTATTTGATCGACTCGATCCAGGCGCAGGGAAATATTGAGATCGCCAAATCTTATGCTGGCACTGCTCTCCAGATCGGCAACCTCAAAAGGCTCGCGCTGCTTTTCCTCGTCGATCCATTCGCGAAGTAATTTCTCCAAACGCTGCTGCTCCAGAGCCCGGAAGCGCTCACCGCGCAGAACGCTATGGCGAGGAGCCCATTCAATTAAAGTATCGGCAATAGTCGTCGATAACTGTGCAGAGAGTTGTTCTTCGGAGAGTGCATATAGACGGCTGGAGCTTTTCCACTCAGTCCACAGACGGAAAAGTATTTCATGAATCAGTGAACCGCGATCCATTGCCGAAAGACCCTGAATAGGTTCCTCCAGCGGCTCGGCTTTAAGGCGGTGTGTGGCAAAGGCATTAAACGGACAGATCGCCTGATTCTCCAAAAGCTTGCTGCCGCCACGTATATTTTCACTCGCCGGGTTGTAGGCGGGCGCGCGATCTTTAACCAGTTCGCACTGCTCAGGTTGTGCCAGCCAGGGTGGATAAGCCTCTGGCTCAACAAATAATTCTGCGCCGTTGGATACCGCTATATCGCGAATTAAGGGGCTGGGCTCAAGCTGCTCTTCACCACGCAGAAGCGGGTAGCTAAGAATCAATCGCTGGCTGTTATTTTTATAGCCTGACAGCAACTCTTGAGCGATCTGCAATTCACGCTCCGGAAGGCTGTGGGGCATTTCATATTGGCGTTGAAAATCTGCGGGCAACAGCGGGTTAATCGCCACTGAAGCAGGGAAGTTCTGGCTGTGCATACCGACTATCCACAGCTGATCAAAGTGCAGTCCCGAGCCTTCCAATAACCCCAGTATCTGCAATGGCGCATCGGCGGTTTTAGGATGAAATACCGAGTCCTGAGCCAGTAATTGAAGATGTTTTAAAGCGGTAGCCAGACCCACTTCAATGCCCAGGTTATCGAGAGTACAGAACTGCTCAATAGTACTATCCCACTGCTGGCGCTGCTGGTACTCAATACTGTTTAAGCTGCGGCTGCCAGGCCAATCCATATCGGCGAGAAATTGATTGAAGAACTGAGCCCAGCCAGTGAAGTTTTTCTGGGTGCCGGTTTTGACCTTGGAAAATCTTTTTAGATCAATTAAAGGCTGGAGAATATCGACTATTGATTGACGATGCTGTTGATCAATCTGCGGCGATTCTTCGTCGGGCATAATTGTCGATAAAAACTTTTCGAGGGTAAATTCAAAGCGCCGGGTTTTGCGCAGAGCCAGCTCGCAGTCAACACGAGATTGCAGTGGCAATTGATCAAATGCTGAAAACGGTGAGTAGAGAAGTTGCAGCCAGTTATTCAATGGTCGTTCGTATTGCAAGATTTCGATAAGCCCAAGAGCCGCACTAATAACCGCTGTATCCGCCAGAGCTGTACCCGCCGAGATATTCACCAACATCTCAGTCTCTTCTGACTTAAGTGCTTCGCTAACAACGCGGGCCACCTGCGGCAGGCTGTTATTCAGATCCGGCACAATAATTCCCAGCCGTTGCTGGGGTTTAGCCTTTAGCTGCTGAGCGGCCCAGTTAGCTGCCATCCGCAGTTCTGTTTGGGGATCCTGACATTCCAGACGGTAGGCCTGATTATTATTTTTAGAAACCGTGCTATCTGTATCTACTTTAACGATTGAGCTGCTGGCAGTTTCGATAACAAGCGCCTGTAGTGGCGGGATAGATTGAAAACCATAGAGCATGATCTCTGTTTCAGCGGGCAGGGCAGCCTGTTCAAAGCCACGCTGTATAAGCTGCCAGCTGGATTGCTGGCTGATCAATTTATTTTTCTGCAGCAGCTCTTCAAAGCTATTGGTCCAGCGCTTAAAGTATTCCACCGCCGGTGTCTCGCCCGGTACCTGATCTGCACTGAGGTTCCAGTTCTGTAATGTCTTTAATGTATCCGCGGCAATTTTTGCATAACTACTGCTATGGGCAGAATCATCTTTGGCAATAGCCCGCTCCCAGTAGTAGCGGCTCTGCTGTGCCCCAACGACTGCAAGCCCCGAGACCAGAGAGTGGTTTTGATCCTGAAGTTCATCCCAGCAGTATTTTAGCCAGTGATCAATAGAATAGACGCGTGGTTGGCGCCACACAGATTTGCCTATCGCCAGTGCCCAGGCGTCATTAATCTTGGCGGCCAGACGATGATTGGGCGTCAATATTAAAGCGTCGCGCTCTATAGCGTCGCGAAAAAGGCTTATATCTATAAGTGGTGGCAGCATCCCTGAGTCGACAACTTTTATTATGATTTAAATAGGCCAGTATAATCGCAAAACTGCGGTGCAATTGACAGTAGGCTGATACAATAAAGCTATGCAAATATCTAATGAACTCGATTTTATTTTCTGGGCACTGGGCGGACTTCTTATCGGCCTCAGTCTGGGTGTCGCTATCAGTCAATTATTAGTCCGTGGTCAGCGCGCTAAAAGCGATGCTGATTTGGCTGAACTCAGCAGTATTCGCCTTGAGCTTACGACAGCCAATGGTGTTCTCGAACAGCGCCTTGTCGGTCAGCATAGTCAGTACGAAGCCCAGTTAAAGCTACTTCAAGATGCCAAGAAAACCCTTAGTACGGAATTTGAAAATCTCGCCAACCGTATCTTTGAAGATAAGCAGGCGAAATTCTCTGTGCAGAATAAAGAGGCTTTAGAGGTCACCCTGAGCCCACTGCGTCGGGATATTGGTGATTTTCGCAAGCAGGTTGAGTCTGCCTACGATAAAGAAAATGCCGATCGCAATAAGCTGGTCGGTCAGCTTAGTGAGCTGCAAAAGCAGACCATGCAGGTTTCCGCGGATGCGGTCTCGCTGGCCAATGCGCTGCGCGGCGATAATAAAGCCCAGGGTAACTGGGGTGAATTTATTCTTGAAAAACTCCTTGAAGACTCAGGTTTATCTAAAGGCCGTGAGTACGATACTCAGGTGGCACTAAAGGATGAATCCGGTAAACGCCGTAACCCAGATGTGATTATTCATCTCCCCGAAGGCCGCGATATCGTTATCGATGCCAAGGTCAGTCTGGTTGATTACGAACGCTATTTCCACGCTGAAGACGATGAGACCAAAAAGCAGTGCCTGCGTCAGCACCTCAATTCACTGCGCGCCCATATTAAAGGGCTTAGCCACAAAGACTATGAGAAGCTTGAGGGCGTTAACAGCCTCGATTTTGTGCTGATCTTTGTCCCTGTTGAGGCGGCCTTTATGCTGGCACTGGATCAGGACCCTGAGATGATGCGCGATGCCTATGATCGCGGCATTATTTTGGTTAGCCCCAGTACCTTGATGGTGACCCTGAGAACGATTAAAAATCTCTGGCGCTATGCCGACCAAAGTCGCAATGCACAGATAATTGCCGATAAGGCCGGTGGTCTATATGACCAGTTTGTACGTTATATAGAGTCTCTGGATGAAGTTGGCAAACATATCAGTAAAAGTCAGGAGGCCTGGGATACTGCCCATAAACGCCTGTCTACTGGTAAAGGAAATCTTGTTCGTCGCACAGAGGAGCTGAAAAAGCTTGGCGCCAAAGCGAAGAAAAGCCTGCCTGAGAGTGCTGGTTTGGATGCTTTTGATATGCCAGCACAGCTAGCAGATGATTCGGATCTCCCCGAATCAAAAGACTAAATAAACAGACGGGAAAGTTTGAGAATGGTTTTAAGTAGTTTAATGCTGGTAGCCGGTGGACTGTTGCTGATCGCCTTGAGTATCTATGCTGGCTATCTGGGCTATAAGCTTCGTCAGCAACGAGTTGAAACAGAGCAGGCTCAGATAGAGCTAGCCAAAGAGTTGAGTAAAAAAGAAATTGAAGCACGACAGTCGGTACAGATCATTGCTCGGGCACTGGTGCAAAAAGATTTATCTGAAACGGAAGCGGCGATGCGTATCGCTTGGTTGAGCCAACAGATTAACCTGAGTGTCGATGAAGCTCAGCATGTCAGTGTCTTCACGCAACTTGCCGGCGCCACGGCGCATATCCCTATTCTCGACGACTGGGCTGCTCTGAGTAAAAGCGATAAGCGTCGTTTGGATGCAGAGCGAGAATCTATCGAGTCCAATTACCGCGAGTTTATTTACGCCAGCGCGGAAGATTTAACCGGTATTCAGCAGACACTAGTTAAATAAGTAGTGAAGTAATCAAAAACCTTCAGTTAACGGCGTTTAAGTAACACACCGCTCTCCAAATGATCTGTCCAGGGGAACTGGTCAAAGATGGCTGTTCTGACTATCTCGTGGGTTTCCGTCAAGCTGTCTAAATTAGCTCGCAGAGTCTCTGGGTTACAGGAAACGTAGAGGATCGTATCAAAACGTCGCGCCAGTTCCAGGGTGCCGTCATCTAACCCAGCTCTGGGTGGATCGACAAAGATGGTTGAGAAGTTATAGCTATCAAGGTCTATATCTTTCAGTCGGCGAAAAGGTCGTTCGCCGTTTAAGGCCTGGGTAAATTCCTCGCTAGACATCCGCACTACGGTCACATTATCCACTTTATTGTGAGTGAAATTAGTCTCTGCGGAACGCACGGAAATTTTTGATATTTCCGTCGCCAGAACAGATTTAAAGTGCTGTGCTAATACCGCAGTAAAATTGCCATTACCACAGTAGAGTTCAAGTAAATCATTGTTCTCAGCGCTGTTATTCTCAATGGCGCAGCAACTGCTGGCCCAGCTAAGCATCTTCTGGTTGACCTCGGCATTGGGCTGTGTAAAACCGGACTCAACCTGCTGATACAAATATTCACGACCATCAACGGTCAGCTTTTCCAGTACATAGTCGCGCTCTAACACCACCTTCTGTTTGCGACTGCGACCAATCACCATAATATTTAAATCAGTCTGCAACTGCCGTGCAGCCTGCTGCCACACTTCATCCACAGGGCGGTGATAGATCAGTGTGACCAATACTTCGCCGCTAAGAGTGGTGAGAAATTCTGCGGTAAACAGTCTTTGGCTTAACACCGGCTCGGCATTAATAGCCTCGATTAGCGGGGTCATCAGCTTATTGATTAATGGGCCGCCAATTGGAAAGCTATCGATAATATAGGGACGTTTTTCCCCAGCGCGATTCATCGCATAGTGAGCGCGGCCATCTTCGTGCCAGATACGAAATTCAGCGCGCATTCGAAATTGGCTGGGTACCGAATCAAATACCTCGATCTCAGGGAAACTTAGGCCTTCAAGAGTTTGCTTAAAGCGTGTCTGTTTGGCTTCGAGCTGGGCAGGGTAGAGCTGGGGATCAATTGCGTTCAAGGGTGATTAAAGCCTGTTAAATACAGTTTTTCGGTTTTGGTAAACCGGCGAATTTGGCGACCAGTTTGGCCGGACTGCCGGGAAATAGTTGCAGCAGGTAAATGCTGCGGCCTTTTTCCATAGACAGCTCTGAGGCGACGGTTTTACACAGCGGACGCATCGAGGGTGAGAAGCCATATTGATCGAAGAACTGTCTGGCGACTTCGAGTACTTCCAGATGCGCTGCGGTGAGCTGCAGCTTATCTTCAGCTGCCAGCTGACTGGCGCTATCGACGCTCCAGGCTGGCAGTTTGGCTAAGTAGTTTTTCTCGCTCATAGCAATTTTTATACTGGAATAAAAAAGGCCCGGTTAAGGGCCCTTTAAAGTCACTGATAACCTTAGTCGTCGCTGCTCATGCCGAAGAAGCTCAGCAGAGTTAGGAAGAGGTTATAGATCATTACAAATAGTGTCACAGTTGCAGAGATATAGTTGCGCTCGCCACCGTGAATAATGGCGCTGGTCTGCCACATAATAATCGCTGTTGAGAGCAGGGCAAAAACTGCGCTGATGGTCAGTGCCAGTGCCGGGATCTGCAAGAACACATTAGCGATAGCTGCAGCAAAGGCTACTATCATGCCGGTCATCAGGAAGCCGGTCATAAAGTTAAGGTTTTTGCGCGTGGTAAGCACATAGGCTGATGCGGCAAAGAAGACCAGTGCGGTTGAACCAAGGGCCATAACAATGGGTTCAGAACCCTGTACCGCGAGATACATATTGAGAATTGGTCCAAGGGTAAATCCTAACCAGCCAGTCAGGGCAAATACCCAGAGCAGGCCGCTTGAGTTATTTTTGTTTTTCTCGGTCATCCACAGGCAGATAAAGTAGGGTAGTAATGTCCAGAGTCCAAAGTAGGGGGCATTGAGGGCCATTGCTACACCGGCCATGGCGGCACTAAATGCGATTGTTGCGCCAAGCAGCATATAGGTGTTGCGAAGTACTTTAACGACCGCAGGATCAAGTGCGGTGCTTTGAATGCCGGAAGGCATCTGTTTTGCGTTGTATTTTTCAGTTTCCATGCTGTTGTCCTCAATAGAATTGCTAATGCTTCCAATAATACCCTGTCGGTAGAGTATTACCACTTTGTTGGGGTGGTTTTCATAGGTTTTTTTGCTTTGAGTACTGGTTTAGATCGGGGCGGCCAGAACCGAGAAGGGCCTTCCGGGACTCACTCAAGCCATCCATGGGCGTTCGAGCGCCGTTCCCGACGGCGCACGGTCCCGGAAGACCCTTCTCGGCTCTGTCCTTAAATCTCTCTCAAGGTGCTCTAAAAATTTATGGATTAAAAAAATAGAAAAGAACTTCGTTGTGTCGGCTGAAGGCCATTCGCAACTCTGGCCGCCCCAATCTAAAACAGAGCACCAAAACAAAAAAAGGTAAGATCTAACTACTTCTGGGAACTAATAACAAAACTCTCAAGATTGTAGCCACTGTCATCAAGACAGAGCACCCAACCAAGATCATGCCAATCACCCAAAACAATCCGCTCCCCAGTTGCCAAAGCATGGCGATTGGGACGGTGTGTGTGGCCATGAATAAGAACATCAACGCCGTTGTTGTCCATCACTGTAGCTACAGCCTGAGCATTGACATCCATAATAGCCGATGCCTTATTACTATTAGCCGCCATGCTTTTTGCCCGCCAATCAGTGGCCAGCTTTTGTCGGCGTTTAAGGGGTAGGTGAGAGAGACACCACATATAGATTGGATTGCGCGCCTTGCGGCGGAAGCGCTGATAGTCGATATCATCGGTGCACAGCGAGTCGCCGTGCATAGCCAAAGCCCTGTGACCGGCATATTCAACGATATGTTCATCGCCGAGCATTACAGCACCGCAGCGTTTAATAAAACGTTTGCCGAGCAGGAAGTCGCGATTGCCTTGCTGGATAAACAGATTGACCCCGGAATCGCTAAGGTTGCGCAGGGCATCCTGAACTTCCGCAGCCATTGCACTGGGGTCATCATCGCCAATCCAGGCCTCGAAGAGATCGCCGAGAATATAGAGAGACTCAGACGCCGAAGCGCGATCAGATAGGAAAGACAAAAACGCCCGGGTTACCGCCGGGCGTTCAGGTGCGAGATGTAAATCTGAAATAAACAGAACAGACATAGAGTTCTCGACGACTACTTATTTGTCAGAGTAAGCATCGCTGACAATAGTCTCAGTGATCTCAATGGTTTCAACTGGAACATCCTGATGGTAGCCAGAGCTGCCTGTAGGCAATTTAGTGATGGCATTGACCACATCCATACCGTCGACAACCTTGCCAAATACCGCGTAGCCCCAGCCCTGGCTGTTTTTGCCACTGTGGTTAAGGAAGCCATTGTTGGAAACATTGATAAAGAACTGAGAAGAAGCGGAGTGGGGATCGTTAGTACGCGCCATAGCCAGAGTGCCGATATCGTTAGACAGGCCATTGTCAGCTTCATTCTGGATTGAATCGCGGGATGCTTTTTCTTGCATATTGGTATCCATGCCGCCGCCCTGAACCATAAAGCCGGGGATAACACGGTGAAAAATAGTACCGTTGTAAAATCCGTCGCGAGCATACTGCAGGTAGTTGGCTGCAGAGGCAGGAGCGTTAGCGAAATCCAGTTCAATGGAGATATCGCCTTGAGTAGTGCGCAAAGTAATCATAAAAGATCCCTGTAGATATATTTTGAAATAATTAAAGTTGGCCATTTTAGTTTGTAAGCTGGGGAATTTAAACCAGTGTTTGTGTTAAATACGCCCAGTAAGCAGACAATTGCACTGAAGACCGATAAATATGCCGTGAATACCGCCTTTTTGTTTATTGCAATGGTTGCTGCCGCTATAATCTCGGCCACCTTATAGCGACCAGATTTTTATCCATGACTGATATTGAAAAACCAACCAATTTTATCCAGCAAGTCATTAGCGCCGATCTCGACGCTGGCCGAGTTGATTCTGTAGTGACCAGATTTCCACCAGAGCCAAATGGTTACCTACATATAGGTCATGCCAAATCTATCTGCCTGAACTTTGGTCTCGCCCAACAGTTTGGCGGTGTCTGCAATCTGCGCTTTGATGATACCAATCCGGAAAAAGAAGACGATGAATATGTACAGGCGATTATCGAAGATGTTCGCTGGTTGGGTTTTGACTGGGCAGGGGAGCCTAAGTTTGCCTCTGACTATTTCGCACAACTGTACAGCTGGGCACAGCACCTTATCCGCGAAGGTAAGGCTTATATCTGTGAGTTAAATGCTGAGCAGATGCGCGAGTACCGCGGAACTCTCACCGAAGTGGGTAAAAACAGCCCCTACCGTGAGCGTCTTGTTGAGGAGAGTCTCGAGTTACTGGAGCAGATGAAGATCGGTGCCGTTGACGAGGGCACTATGACCCTGCGCGCCAAGATTGATATGCAGTCACCAAATATCAATATGCGCGATCCGGTCATGTACAGAATTAAAAAAATGGCCCACCACCGCACCGGTGATACCTGGAATATTTATCCCTCCTACGATTTTGCCCATGGTCAGGAAGATGCCATCGAAGGTGTGACTCATTCGGTGTGTACTCTGGAATTTGCCGCTAACCGTCCGCTCTATGAATGGTTTACCAACAATCTGCCACTGCCATCCACACCTCATCAGTATGAGTTTGGCCGTCTAAACCTTAATTACACTGTGACCAGTAAGCGTAAGCTAAAGCAGTTGGTTGATGAAAATCATGTGGATGGCTGGGATGATCCGCGTATGCCGACTATCTCTGGTCTGCGTCGCCGTGGGGTTACCTCAGCGGCTGTTCGTGAGTTCTGCGATAGCTTAGCCGTGGCCAAAACCGATGGTATTGTCGACCTGGCTCAGTTTGAGCACTTTATTCGCGATGATCTCAATGAAACCGCAAGACGGGCGATGTGTGTTTTAAATCCGCTAAAAATCACCCTGAGCAATTATGAGGAGGGTAAAGAAGAACTTCTGAGTGCAGCAGGGCACCCCAATCGCGATGATCTGCCTGCTCGTCAGTTACCCTTTGGCCGTGAGATCTATATTGATCACAGCGATTTTAGTGAAGATACCAGCCTGTCGCGCAAAAAATTTAAGCGCCTGGTGATTGGCGACTACGTGCGCCTGCGTGGTGCCTCTGTTATTCGCGCCGATCAGGTTATTCGTGATAGCCATGATCAGATTATTGAGATTGTTGGCTCCTATGTTCCCGATACGGTTGGTGAGAACCCGCCAGAGGGTATTCGTCCCCGTGGTGTTATTCACTGGGTGTCGGCGACTAACTCTGTGGACTGCGATCTGTATCTCTACGAGAACTTATTTACCGAGGCGGCGCCCGATGCCGGTGAGGGTTCATTTATTGATCATCTCAATCCTCAGTCACTAAAGATTGTTAAAAACTGTAAAGCGGAGTTGGGTCTTGGGGATGCCGTTGTCGGTCAGCAGTATCAATTTGAGCGTGAAGGTTATTACTGTTTAGATGGCAAACATAGCAGTGCTGAAAAGCTGGTCTTTAACAGGACTATTAACTTGCGCTAAAGGCTTCTAATCTGCGCTAAAGGCTTCTAATCTGCGCTAAAGGCTTCTAATCTGCGCTAAGGGCTTTTTCGTTTTACAAAGATTTAACAGAACAAGAAAAACACAAAGAGAGAACAATGAGCTTAACCCTATACAACACATTGACACGCAGCAAGCAGCCCTTTGAGCCGATCGATCCTGAGAGGATCGCCATGTATGTCTGTGGGCCTACGGTTTACAACCGCGTTCATATTGGCAATGCGCGACCAGCGGTAGTCTTTGACACCCTGTATAGAGTGCTTAATACCCTTTATCCAAAGGTTGAGTACGCACGCAATATCACTGATATTGACGATAAGATTATGAAGACAGCCGCAGAGCTCGGCGAAGATATCAGCGCCTTATCAACCCGTTATGCCCAGGCCTATTTTGATGATATGGCCGCTTTAAATAATCTCTCGCCGACCATTGTTCCCTACGCGACTCAGCATATTCCTGAAATGATCGACATGGTTACTCGGCTAATTGAAAAAGGCCATGCCTACAATATTGATAATGGCGTTGAAGGCGAGCAGGGCCATGTGCTGTTTGCCGTGCAATCAATGTCAGATTACGGCGCGCTCTCCGGTCGTTCACTGGATGATATGTTGGCCGGTGCGCGAGTTGAAGTTGCCAGCTATAAAAAATATGCCGGAGACTTTGTGCTCTGGAAACCCTCCGCCGATAACGAACCAGGTTGGGATAGTCCCTGGGGTCGCGGTCGTCCGGGCTGGCACCTTGAGTGCTCGGCAATGATTGAAAAGCATCTAGGCGATACCATTGATATTCACGGTGGCGGTCAGGATCTTATCTTCCCTCACCACGAGAACGAGATTGCCCAGAGCTGCTGTGCCCACGATGGCAAACCTTTTGCCAACGTCTGGATGCACAATGGCTTTATTAATATTGAAGGCGAGAAAATGTCCAAGTCGTTGGGCAATTTCCGTATGGTTAATGATCTACTAGAGCAGTATCCCGGTGAAGTCTTGCGCTATGTAATTTTATCGGCCCACTACAGATCCGAGCAGAATTTCGGCAAGGATCTACTCGACAGTGCCTGGCGCTCGTTGGATACGCTGTATGGCTTCTTGCGCACCCATAATGATATAGAGGCTGCATCGGTGGATATCTCTGATAGCGATGCCTATATCGCGCTACTGGATGACTTAAATACGCCAATGGCGATAAGCGAGCTGCATAAGCTGGCTCGAGAAATGCACAGTGCTGAGGGTGATAATCTCCCTCTTGCCAAAGGTCGTCTTCTAGCTAATGCCGGTTTAATGGGGTTACTGCAACAGGATCCAGAGCAGTGGTTTACGCTGTCACGGGGTAGCGATGATATTTCCGCCGAGGACGTTGAAGCATTGATCGCTAAGCGCAATCAGGCTAAAACGGATAAGGATTACGCCGGTGCCGATGCGGTGCGCGAAGAGCTAAAATCACTGGGTGTGGTTTTAGAAGATAGTCGTGAAGGGACTAAGTGGCGTCGCGGTTAAAACTTGCGCCTTTTAATAATCAAGCACTGAAAAACATCTAAAGTAGAATTTAAATTTCTACTTTAGATGAATCTTTTACTTTCCGTCGACCTTCCAAATTCATCGATTTAATAATTTTCTTGATCGCTACCTCCGCGGTAGCTCTATACCCAGTCAGCTTGCCACCATAGACCGCAAGATAGTTGTCGCTCTCCGCATATTGCACTTCACGGCTGCGACTAAAAGGGCTGTTATCACTGGCCGGCAAAACCCGCAGTCCAGCCCAGGCTTTACTAGGTTTATGATTAAAGTGTGGGAAGTGGTAGCGGATAACCTCAAGTAAATATTCAATCTCTTCAGCACTGGGTTGCACCTGATCTGCATCGCCGCTAAATACTTTTTCGGTGGTGCCAAGTAGGGTTCCGCCTTTGTAGGGCATCACAAAAATCGCTCGATGATCCTGTTGCGCCTCTAGGTAAAAACATTTGTCACTAAGTTGCTCAGCAAACTCTAAATGGGTTCCCTGAATTAAATCTACATTGACCATTGGCGGTGCCGGCTGAATGGTTTCGGCCACTGGATTAATCCATGGCCCTGCAGCATTGACCAGAGTGCGACAGTAAATGGTTTTTTCCAGCCCGTCGATATTCAGCCTGACTGAATAGCCTCTATGGGTTTTTTCTGCGCTGATTACAGTAGCTGGGCAGAGTAGGGTAGCACCCTCTGTTTGAGCGGATAGGGCCACTCTTCGGGTTAGAGTCTTGTCATCGGTCTGGGCATCCTGATAGGCAAAGACCGTTTGCAGATTAGCGGTATTAAGGCCCTTTAACTGACTCCACTGAGCCCGGCGCAGACGTTTAAAACCAGCGAGATTTTTACGTCCGGCAAGTATTCGATAGAGGGTTAAGCCAATACTAAGCTGCCAGGGTTTATGTTGGCTATTTTTGTAAATCGGCAGATAAAACCAGTTGGGTTTAACTATATCTTCAGCGATATTAAGAAGTGTGCGGCGCTCTTTAAGACTTTCACGTACTAAACCAATTTCAAAGGATTGAAGATATCGAAGGCCGCCATGGATTAGCTTGCTAGACTTAGAGGAGGTCCCCGCACCCCAGTCGCTCTTTTCCAATAGAGCCACAGAGAAACCGGAGAGGGCAGCTGCCTGTGCAATGCCTGCACCCTGAATGCCGCCGCCAATTACACAGATATCGAAGTTTTGTTCCATTGATTAATAATCGCTGTTTAGGGTTATTTTATTGTTAATTATAGCTGCCAATAATCTCACTACAGAGCTTATTGACCGGCTTCGAGTAAACCCTGAATATCAAAGGTCTCAAAAATAGGGACTTTTTGGTTGGCCAGTTTTCTTGCCAGCTCAACCGTACCCACTTCATAGGCGACTAATTTGGTTTTTAGCATTGTTAGGTCAACCTGCGGTGGAATAATTTTGTAATCAACAAAGGTATATTCGCCGTCAATCGCCTGAACCTCTGGGCTATTGATATCTGTCCAGTTGCGCAGAACCACGCCAATCTGTTGCCAGCCCTTACTTCTAGACGTCTGAATAATGCTGTAATCAAAGCTTATTAGCACCGCACGCTGGGCAATCGGCTGCAAAACTGCGCAGATATTTTGCAGCATAACTTCTGCACCAAAATGATCAATCGATTCCTCTTTTAGCTCGACAAATAAGGTGACTGTCGGATGCTGGCGAATAATCTCAACCACAGTGTCCAGAGATGAAATGGGCTCTTCGATAAACCCTTCGCCAAGTCGTTGAGGCTCGTAGGCGGGAAGCTTTTCCAGCTGTTCACGGGATAACTCCGTGATCGAACCAGCGCAGCCACTAACCCTTTCTAAGCTGATATCGTGATAGACCATTGGTTGCTGATCGCGGCTCAGTTGAATATCAATCTCAACAAAGAGGGCACCGGCTTCTATCGCCTTGGTAACCGCCAATGCCGTGTTTTCTGGATAGCGCTTTTGATAGCCTCGATGAGCGACAAGCTGTTCTGCGGTTAAGGGGTTATTCTCGTTCATAGTTATTCTGTAGCTGGTTAACGGCTAGTTTATATCGACTATACGGTAAGCGCTTCCACCTTTGAAGAGTTGCGGTGCTATCCTTAAGCTTTCGCTTTAGTTTCAACTGAGATCAATACTATGACCACAGTCCTATTTGAGATCCGCGATAACGCGGCACTGATCATTTTAAATAATCCAGATAAACGCAATATGCTTACTCAAGAGGTCTGTGGGCAGATTGTTGACTATGTTGCTCAGGCTGAAGCCCACCCTGAGGTCAAGGCGCTAATTATTACCGGTAGTGGCCGCGCGTTTTGTGCCGGTGGTCAGCTCAGCGATCTAAACCCAAATCAACAGGTGTTGGAAAAAATCTATAGCGGCTTTTTAGCTGTTGCCAACTGTTCGCTACCAACTATTGCCGCGGTAAATGGCCCTGCAGTGGGTGCTGGCTTTAATTTGGCGGTGGGTTGCGATGTCCGCATAGTGACTGAGGCTGCCCGTTTTGAACCGCGCTTCTTTGGTCTTGGTTTGCACCCGGGTGGTGGTAATACTTGGATGCTGCAACAGATTGCCAATTGGAATACAGCGTCGGGAATGCTTCTTTTCTCGCAGTCATTAACCGGATCTGAGGCTGTTGCAAAGGGGCTGGCTTGGAAGTGTGTTGAAGCGGAGTGCTTAATTGATAAGGCGTTTGAGTTCACGGCCAATATTCGCGATTTACCCAAAGAGT
>ENA-OQVM01000397-OQVM01000397.1-marine-metagenome-genome-assembly--contig:-NODE-397-length-69609-cov-10.773198_pt1 | contig 69609 bp, 55 predicted proteins | sample MGYA00237776_ERZ505498 | MGnify/ENA primary metagenome ERZ505498 (study PRJEB26159, sample SAMN06265151) | marine metagenome | isolation source: Helgoland LTER site | place: Germany:Helgoland, sampling... | reverse complement strand
ATTTTTAATTTATAAAACCATCAATTTAATTCATTAAAAGAAGAAGTTGTGCTGCAACTTTGAATAATAGGGGGAGCTGTATTAGACAAGAGGTCATTTTTGATCTCTTGTCTTTTTTTACCACTTTTTAAAACCTCACTGAACAACATAACAGACTCAATCTCAGTAGTTAAAAATGTTGTTGCAACTCTCGAAATCAAAATTTTCGAATTTTTCAGTAAAGATGCAGCCAAGAATCTTCTGTTCGGCCTTTCCATCCGCCTTATCACAATAGACGCTTAAGTTTTCAATCATTGGTAGTGTTTTGTTCAAATATTCTTTAAAAGTACTCTTAGTTGACTTCAACCGATCCAACTTCACCGTGTATATTAACCTTAATTCTCTCTTTTATTCTTTCTGATTATATCTATAAAACTAGAGATTGTAAACTTAAGTCGTATATAATTTATTGCTGGCTTCATGCCTACTTACGAAAGTACTCGCGGACTTTCTTGATGGCTAATTATTTACTAAATTAGTTACTTAAAACACGCAAGAAACCAAATACAAACACGTTGTAACCAATACTCACCCGAAACAAACTTCACATTGTCCCATTAAAAGAATACTCGTAGAATTTACTTTATGGTTTTTTATGGATGGAATTTTAATCTCTATAGATAAACACTCAACCTTATCGCATTCTGTGCATTGAAAATGCGGATGCTTATCTGAATGGTAACGATCAGAACAGCCCTCACACTTAGCATACCATTTTAACCCGTCTTTCCCATTAAAAGAATGAATAACTCCATCTTGTTCAAGTCTATCTAAAATACGATACACAGTTGTTTTATTCATCTCATCCTTTACAAGCGTGATTATATTTACTACCGATTTAGCTTCGTTCTTTTCTTCAAATATTTGAAGGAGCTTGGTTACAGATTTTGTTTTTCTAATAATTCCCATCATTACAAAATTAGTGCAACTATGTTGCTTTAACAAATTTAATTTTATATTTTTGCAACTTGGTTGCATTAACAAAGGCGTTTTTATGATACAATTACAAGACGTTAGCAAGTCATTTAAGGGCAATATTGCTACTAAAAATTTAATCTTAAAATTAGGAAAGGAGAATTTTAAGAGCTTTTAGGAGCTAATGGCGCAGGTAAATCTACTACCATTAATATGTGGTTAGGTTTTCTTAATCCTGATTCTGGAAAGATATATAGTAACGATAAAGTCACTAGTAATAATTCGCAAGACTATAGAAATGATATTCAGAATTCAATTGATGTGAGCATTGAAAAAATGATTTTTAGACATTTGGAACAATGTTAAAGTCGACAAAATAAAATATTTATAGTACACAACAACACTTTCAAATAATGATTAATTTAAAAAAACTTCCTGTAACTGTTTTAAGTGGCTTTTTAGGCGCAGGTAAAACCACTTTACTCAACCATATTTTACACAATAAAGCGGGCTTAAAAGTCGCAGTTATTGTAAATGATATGAGTGAAATAAATGTAGATGCTAATTTAATTAACAGCGAAAACGTACTATCGAGAACCGATGAAACGCTCGTAGAAATGAGCAACGGATGTATCTGCTGTACTTTAAGAGAAGATTTAATGATTGAGGTAGAACGACTGGCTAAAGAAAACCGTTTTGACTATTTACTCATTGAAAGTACAGGGATTAGTGAACCCGTGCCTGTGGCTCAAACCTTTTCTTTTGTAGATGAAGAAAACGGCATTGATCTTTCTCGTTTCAGCTATATAGATACAATGGTAACTGTAGTAGATGCATTTAATTTTTTCAATGATTTTGGAAGTCCCGAAACTTTAGCGCAACGAAAACTATCGGATCTTGAAGGTGATTATAGAACAATTGTAAATCTATTAACGGATCAAATTGAGTTTTGTAATGTAGTTGTTTTAAACAAAACTGATTTAGTTTCTGAAGCGCATTTAGGACTCTTAAAAGCAACTATTAATAGCTTAAATCCATCTGCAAAAATTATTGAGTCTAGTTTTAGTAAAATAGATCCAAAAGAAATTTTAAATACAAGATCATTTGATTTTGAAGAAGCCGAAAGAAGTGCTGGATGGATAGAAGAACTTACCAAAAGTGAACATACTCCTGAAACTGAAGAATATGGAATTTCCTCTTTTGTATTTAGAAGTAAAAAACCGTTTCATTTTGAACGTTTTTGGAATTATACACAACTAGAATTCCCTCAAAATATCTTAAGAAGTAAAGGCTTATTTTGGGTAGATTCAAGACCTAAACAAGCTTTAGTTTGGGGACAAGCTGGTGGATCTCTAAGAGCAGATAGTGCAGGTGTTTGGTGGAGCAGTATGTCTTTTCATGAGCGCATACAGCAAATGGTATTTGTAGAAAACCAACAAGAGATTGAATCTGATTGGCATACTATATTTGGAGATCGCAAAAATGAAATTGTATTTATTGGTCAAAATTTAGACGAACAATTGATAAAAAAACAATTAGAAAGTTGCTTGCTTACAGCGTCAGAACTTAAGTCGATAGAATTGCAAAAAGGGTTTCAAGATAATTGGCCAATTGAAAGAGCAACTCAATTAGTATCACAATAACTATTAAAACAAACAAAACTTGCAAAAAGTAAGTTTACGCAACTCAAACAAAAAAATCGAATGTCACAAACAAAAAAAATATATTGGGCAGATAAATTAGGAGCTATTAGTGCTTTTATATGTATCGTTCATTGCCTTGCAGTTCCCACATTTTTGGCTATGGGAATTGGTTTTTTAAGCAATCCAATTATTGCTTTCCTCTTTATTATAGTAGCGTTTTTTTCTATATATAAAACTACCAATGGAAAATTCACAAAGGGAATTAATGTTTTTTTATGGGTTGCTTTTATAGGTTTTGTAATCTCCATATTATTAGAAGAACGCGCTGAAATTTTTGAATATGGAATGTTTCTATTCTCGACATCAATTATTGTTGGGCATTTCTATAACATTCGGAATTGTATAAAATCTTAAATAGTGTCAATTTTTTTACTCTTCTAATGACAATACTTTAGAAGAGAAAGATAGTTAGGGTAATTTAATTATTACAACAACGCACATAAAAAATTACTAGTAAATACTTAATTCATTAGCTATTTTATATATTTGTGATCTGTCTTAAACCGAAAGGTTCGTACTTATCTTAACGAAACTTTCCATATGCAAGCCGTAAGCCATATTTTAGAAACCACGGAATCATCGAACCACTTTCTCCACAATTAAAGGAAGTTTACACTCATTAATTAAGTGTTATTGTTGAAGGAGAATTGGATTTCTTCCAAGGCGAGTAGATCGACTAAATAAAAAGTTGTGCTACAACTTTGAATAATAGGGGGAGCAATATTAGACATGCTTTCTTGTCATAACAAATTTCTGAATGTTATTGCTTCTAAACTTGTATTTCTTATATTTGAGGGTATGAAAAATCTACTTCTATTTTTATTTATTCCATTTATTTGTTTTGGACAAGAGTTTGAGTTACCTGCACTAAGACTTAGTAATAATTTTTCAAAACCCAATAGAGTTTTAAAGACAACAATTTCAGACGAATCTTTGTTTAAACAGAATTATAATAATACTGATTTAACACTTGATTATGTTATTAGGTATCATTTTTACACATCAATTGATTTGAATGCAGGAGAAAATCAATTAATAAGTATGGATGGCACTAAATTTAATCTTTCTTCAGAAAATGCTGTGGATTTGACTGATGAAATAATTTCGCTGGTAAGTGGGATGTATTTTGGTAAAAAAGAATTTAATGATTTTAAAAAACAAAATAAAAAATGAAAAAACTATTCTTACTCTACGCATTATGCCTCTTTGGGTGTGAAAATTCAAATCAAATCACCATCACAAAAGTTGAAGGCTCAATGGCATATGAAAATGCCAAGCTATCCATAAAAGAATCACTAATAACAGAAGAAGGTCATTTATTTTCATTTGACATAGAAAATTATGAACTTGGAGTAAAATCTTCTAAGCTTTTTGATTACCAACTTGCAAATTCTGCAAAAGGACAACACATTCATTTTATTATAAATAATGGGCCATATTCCGCAAAATACTCTAAGGATTTTATTCATAATAAATGGGATCAAACTAACGGGAATAATGTTGTTTTAGCCTTTTTATCGCGCTCATATCACGAGTCTGTCAAAAATAAAAACGCCTTTTTTTTAACTCAAATAGGTGGTGAAGTTGCTGATAAAAAAGATTTATCAAAAGAATTGTTATTTTATAGTAGGCCAAAAGGAGTCTATAAAGGCGCCGATACTGAGCGGGTGTTATTAGATTTTTATTTGGTAAACACCAGCTTATCTCCCAATGGGAATAAAGTAAGGGTTACTATACAAGATACTAAATTTTTAATCGATGAATGGGCTCCATACTATATTGAGGGTCTTCCTAAAGGAGAAATTTCAATCACATTAGAATTAATAGACTCAAAAGGTGATTTAATAGACAGCCCTTTCAATCCGTCAGAAAGAATGGTCAGACTGGAAGATTAGGTTTCTTTAAGCAGTTTAGGTTTTCGAAACAAACCACATAAATCGTATATCTATCTCTATAATTTATTCAAGTTACTAGCAATCAAAATTAATTTAAAAGTGTGTTTTTATTTTTAAAAAATAAATCAATATTTGATAGAGTTAAATTACTTTGAACTAAGATGCAACCTTTTTTCTCAAATTACACCCATTATGTAATTAAGAACTATTAAAAATCCCATTTTATGAAAAAACTAATTCTACTACTATCAGTTTTGTTTATTGTGTCTTGTTCTGAAGATACTCCACTTCCACTAGAAAATACACACACTTTAATTACCTATGTAAGTCCAGCTGAAGTAGGATCAATATCTCCCGCAACTGGAGAACATAATCAGTGGGATTATTTAGATGTTACTGCGACTCCGTCCAATGGTTATATTTTTGTAGGTTGGACTTGGAGTGGTATTGTTACAGAAAACACATTATATCCATCAACAACTGTAATTATGGATAACGACTATGAAGTTACGGCTAACTTTGAAATATAATAAAAGTTTACACTCGCTACTTAAGTGTTTTTAGGAAGGAGAAATGGAAGTCTTCCAAGGCGAGTAGATCGACTAAAGAAAAAGTTGTGCTGCAACTTTGAATAATAGGGGTAGCAAAAAAGGTTTACGGAGATGTAAGTCTTTTTCTGTAGTATGGAAAAGTTTTGTTTTATCTTTTTTTATTCAAGAGTAAATTAAATCCATAAACTTGGTGAAGGATGGCAGCCATAAATGTCAATACAATTGACTTTTGAGCAATCACTTGTAGCATAAGATCTGCTTCACTATATATTTTTCCAGGACCAATCTGAGGACCATAAAATATAATTCTCAAATAAATAAATAGTACGATACAAAAGGCTACATACCCTATCACATAGGTGTTGCTAAGTGAGTTAGAATGGTAAACCGCAAGACTATGAAGAATACAAAGGATGAAAAGAGTTAGAAAGGCATAATTCGCAAAAAACACATGCACCTCAAAATGAAGATCGTGAGGTACGAATCCAACTCCAGCATAAAAAAATCCTGCTAGTAACCCTACAGGCATGGTAATTTTAGAATAAAATATTGACTTGCTAGAGTCCTCAATAAGACCAAACACTTTTTTAAAATTTATGTAAAATAGCATTAATGTTGCCCCAATCAAAATCAAACTCCCATTAAATAAAAGCATGGACGGGGTATTAACTTTTTGAATAATAGCTGGATTTATCTCGTCTGTATTCGTTTTTAAACTTCCTAATTCACTTAGAAAATTATGAGTAAAAGAATAATAATCTGATTGATAGCCAATAATTTCTTTGTGAGATCCTGGGTGAATTAATGCAGCAATAACACAGCAAAAAAAGAATATTGTAATTGATATAATGGGAAGCCTAACTAGATAAAACCTTGCTTTTTTCAAATGTAACTAATTTACAAGAAACTAAATTACTGCAAATATTTTGTAATTCGTTGAGATTTGGGGTGTTTATGGTGGTAGTGGGTGATTTAACTCACAAAAAAAATAGCTCTACTGCAACTCTGAACAAGAGGAGGAGCAAAAAGGTTTACAGAAATGTATGCCTTTTTTTGTTTACTGTAACCACTCTAACTATTTGATAAAGAATCCTAGAGGCATAAAACAACTCAACTTCTTAATTTATTATCAAAAACTAAATTTTAGTTACACACTGAAATTTATTGAAATTTTAATGTTTAAATTTATAGAATGAAAAAAAAATGGTTTTTTTTGAAAGTTATTTTAGCACTCTTTTTAATTTTTGGTGGTGTACAGCATTTTACAAGCCCTAATAATTACATTGCATTTGTACCTTCTTTTTTACCTTTTACGCTAGTCATTATATATGTATCTGGGTTGTTTGAAATTTTATTTGGTCTTGCCTTATTTTTTAAAAAACTGGAAATTATTGGTGCTTGGGGTATTTTAATTTTAATGCTTTTATTTTTACCAATTCATATTTGGGATGTATTCTCTGAGACTCCTGCAATAGGGAGCCGAAACGCTGCCCTTGTAAGATTGCCCATTCAATTTTTATTGATAGGTATCTCTTGGAAGGTTAAAAAATGTCTTATAACATAACTTAATTTTAAAATTCTTGAATAAAGTTGCAAAAGAAGAGTATTGCATACAAGAGCTAAAACAATATTAGTAACTGTTTATCATTATTGTATGGTTTATTGATGCTACTATACTTGTTACATTACCAATTGCTACTCCTGCAGCCCATATAAATAAAGCTTTAATTTATGGTAAAATGATGGAGATAAAGCAATTATGACTACTATTCTAAAGTAGACTTTTGGGTCGTTATCTCATAAGTTTCATTATAATCTTTACGTAAAGTTCCCATGAGTCTATCCCAAAAGAGTAGGTATAAACCATAATTACCGTCAAATTTCTTATGATGAAGGTTGTGAGCTACAGATGTATTTATCCACTTTCCTAACCAATGCTTTTGAAATCCTTTTGGATAAATTTCAAATCCTAAGTGACCGTAGACATTATAAAAAATTTGAAAGATAAAAAATAACCCAAGTGCTGGAGTGTATATAGGCAATGTAAATGCTAGTAAAGGATGTATCCCGACTTCAATAATTGCCTCAAACGGATGAAAAGCGTATGCAGTCCATGGTGACGGGTTGGTAGATTTATGATGAACTAAATGGACATGCTTAAATAAAATAGGGTGGTGCATCAATCTATGCCACCAATAAAACCAAGTATCATGTATGAAAAGCATCAAAAAAAATGACAAAAATAAATACGGATACCCATATTCATCAATATCATTATAGGTATTTGTTAGATGATTAAATTTCACAAAAATAAAGATAATGATGGATGCAAAAATGGAGATTGTAACTATAGACCATAATATATCTCTTCTATAATCAGAAAATTTTGGCATTTTCTTCTGAATCTTTCTAAACCATAGTGGCTTTTTTAGGATTACATAAAACAATATAAAACTTACACCAGCAAATGATAAATATCGAAAAAGAATTGTGCTTGTTACTTTAGCCCAAGCTTCAAGGGAAAAATCCATTTTACTAATTTATTACAAATTTAAAATAAATTATTAGTCTGCATAACTTTTTCTAATTCATCTTCTTCAAATCATAAGTAAACCTTATGAATAGAGTTCGAAAAAGAATAACTTAACAGTCTACTAGTTGATAATTATGAAATTAAAATACTGTTTTTAATGAGTTTTAGATAATTCTATTTCGATAGATTTTATGTAATTTAATTTAACAGCAGCATCTCCATTTAATGTTTCGTCTATTGATTCAGCAATTTCTTGATAAGTCATTCCTTTATTTAGACCAATTTTTGTTTTAGTATATAATTCGTGCAGTGAGTTTTTAAGTTTTGTAACATCCTTTTTAGAACTTAAATCACCATGTCCTGGCATAATAATCGTGTTATCATCACACAAAGACTCTAGAGAACTTAAAAGATCGATTAATCCTCTAATAGAACCGCCATTATTCAAATCTACATATGGATACCCATATCTAACAAAAGCATCACCAGTATGAATTATATTAGAACTACTAAAAACAATAACACTGTCACCATCTGTATGAGCTTGTCCAAAATTATATATTTCAATATCCTCATCACCTTCTGTTAAAGTTAAATTACTTTTATAGGTAATAACAGGGAGAGCATCTTTATCATATTTTGGCTGAATAAAGTCTTTTATAAAATCATATATTCCTCCATATAGCTCAGCACTTTGCTTCATTCTTTTTTTTGCATTTATATGAGAAATTATTGGTATTCCTTTTTTTCCAAAAGCTCTATTTCCATCAGAGTGATCATGATGAAAGTGTGTATTGATAATATATTTTATAGGTTTATCTGTAATTTCTCTCAAAGAAGCCATCAATATATCTTCGATAATTTCATATTTGTTATCAATTAAAATAACCTCATTATTAGTAATAAAAACACCCACATTTCCTCCACCTCCAACAAGCATGTAAAACTTATTATTTATTTTTTTAATTTCAAAATACTTAACTTCATCTTCTATAGATTTCAATTGATCATTATACTTTGAAAAATTTGAATCTTGTGAAAAAACATGATTTGAAAAAAGAACTAGAAGAAATAAAAATCTCATTTTATTTGATTTATTGTTAATATGATCACCTAATATAAAGAAATAAGGTTAAACATAACTTTTCAATCAAAATCTTTATATTTGATAAACTCTACCCAATGAAAAAAATTATTTTTTTACTTACTCTAATTATTTTTAGCTGTAAAAATAATACCATTTCTTACGAGAGTGTTATTAAAGATGATGCCTTTAGAAAAAAGGTACTCTCTACTAACAATGGGGCTTATATAAAACTGACAGATGGATTTACTTATTATGAAGAAAAAAACGCTAGCAGTGACAAAGGAACTGTCATTTTAGTTCACGGGTTTTCTGTTCCATCTTATATTTGGGACCCAACTACAAATTATTTAACTGAGTTAGGATACCGTGTTGTGGCATTAGATTTATATGGAAGGGGATATTCTAGCAATCCTGACACACCCCAAACAGATACTTTAAGAGCAAATCAAGTCTTAGAATTGATGTCTAGTTTAAAAATAGATTCAGCGATTGTTTGTGGATTATCAAACGGAGGTCGAATTATATCTAAAATGGCTAGCCTACAACCAACTAAAATTGAAGGGCTTATTTATGTTTCTTCTTCTAGTTTTGAAACTCATATAGAACAAAATAACAAAACAGTTTCTGAAAAAGAAATTAACGATTACATTGCCACATACCCTGAAAAAGCAATTGGGCAACTTGAAGATTTCTATCAAGCAGAAAAATTTCCAAATTGGCCAGAACTCTATGAAGAACTTCTTACTCATAAGGGGTTTGCTAAAGCCTTAATTTCTACAAGAAAAAATATAGTTACACTAGATGATATTCATTTAGAAATTAATGATATGGGTATTCCTGTTTATACTATATGGGGAGTACATGACAAGGTTGTTTTATATGATTCCTTCAAAGAGAAACTGGACTCCATACTGCCAAATAGAAAAGAAGTATTTATAGATGCTGCTGCCCATTTACCACATATGGAAAATTCAATTGAATTTGAAAGATACTTCAAAATTTTCATAGATGAAATAATTAAATAAAACAACTTAAAATCATTTTGTAATCTACATCATAAAATTAAAATTTTCGATAGACTAATATGTGAAATTAGTTTGAAAAAAAAATACTTAAAAATATTGCTTAAATTTGTTATCAATGGAAACCTACGCAAATGTCTTATTGATTGCTTTACCAAGTTTTATGGTATTGATTTTAATTGAAATCCTCTACGGATTATGGAGAAAAAATCTCACCTATAATTTAATGGATACTATTTCAAGTTTAAGTGCTGGTACAACTAATATGATTAAAGATCTTTTGGGTATTGGATTTATTATCATTACATATCCTTATATACTAGAAAATATTGCTTTAATAAAACTTGAAGAAAGTATTAGTTTGTATCTAATTGCCTTAGTTTGTATGGATTTTGCTAGTTATTGGAATCATCGATTAAATCATTCAATAAATATATTCTGGAACAGACATGTTGTGCATCACAGCAGTGAAGAATTTAACTTGGCATGTGCCCTTCGTCAAAGCATCTCAAAAAATATTATTGGTTTTGGTGCCTTATTTTTAATTCCGGCGGCTTTATTTGGTGTTCCTCCAAAAATTATTATAGTATTAGCTCCGCTTCATCTTTTTGGTCAATTTTGGTATCATACCCGTCATATTGGAAAATTAGGGTGGCTAGAATATATTTTTGTGACACCCTCACAACACAGAGTTCATCATGCTATCAATAAAGAATATGTTGATAAAAACTTATCTGCCATTTTTTGTATTTGGGACCGATTGTTTGGAACCTTCCAAGAAGAATTAGCTGAAGTTCCTTGTGTATATGGCACATTAAAACCTGTACAAACCTGGAATCCAATCATTATTAATTTTCAACATAATTGGGGGCTAGCAAAAGATGCCTGGCATGCTAAAAACTGGGGAGATAAGTTTAAACTGTGGTTTATGCCAACCGGTTGGAGACCTAAAGATGTAGCTGATCGTTTTCCCATATCAGCTATTGAAAACATTTATGCACTAGAAAAATATGCCCCAAAATACTCAACATTACATAAAATTATTGCGGTGTTTCAGTTTGTATGTTTGAATATCTTTATTTATGTTTTTCTATCCTCTTTTGGCGATCTTAGTGTTGGTTCTCAATTGATTTTTGGACTACTCATTTCAACAACTATCTTTGGATTTACCTCTATAATGGATGGTCATAAATGGGCTTTTTTCTTTGAAATTTCTAGAAGTTTTTTAGGTTTATTATTTTTATTATACCCTTTTAAATTGACTTTATGGGAAATTAATTTTCCTCTTGCTGTATTTACAACAATCTACTTCATAGCAACACTTTTAACAACATTTTTAATGTATCAATCGCCACCTGAGCGTTCTATATCGTTTTAAATAAGAATCTCTAGAAATGATTTCTACGAACTAAAATCATCTGCTTAAAAGCATTCTTTTTCATAACTCTCATAGTCATTTAACACAGTGATAATAAAAATAGATTCTTTTAAAAAAAAATTAACCATTTTTTATTATTTTAGTACAAATGTTTTTTACGATAAACTTCAACTATTTTTTATAAAATTACATTCTCATGAAGAAAAAAAAAATTCTTTTTTTTAAGATTACAGGACTGCTAATATTCTTAATACTTCTTAGCGGAGGGTTCTCTTTTTGGTATGTTAACAAGACGTTCCTGACTTTTGAAAATGGGTATGATGAACAAACTAATTTTAGCGAATTAACCAAAGAGGGCTATACTTTTTTTGACAGAAATAACAATGGAAAATTGGATCAATATGAAGATGATCGTGAGTCCATAAAAGCGCGCGTTCATGATGTGCTTTCTCAAATGACCTTAGAAGAAAAAATTCACATACTAAAAGGTGGTGGTATGGCTTCAGGCATTGGAATAACAAAACCAGGTGGAATTCCTGGAGCGGTTGGTACTATTGTTCCAACAACAAGACTAGGAATTCCAACAATATATCTTTCTGATGGTCCTGCAGGGCTTAGAATTGAGCCCACACGAGAGGGTGAAGACAAAACCTTTTATTGTACCGCTTTTCCAATTTCAACATTACTAGCATCATCTTGGAATAAAGCTATGATTTATGAGGTTGGAGATGCTATGGGTAAAGAAGCAGAAGCATATGGTATTGATGTTATTCTAGGACCTGCGGCAAATATTCATAGACATCCATTGTGTGGTCGAAATTTTGAATATTTTTCTGAAGACCCCTTACTTTCTGGTTTAATGGGGGCAGCAATTGTAAATGGGATACAGAGTAACGGTGTAGGAACTTCCTTGAAACATTTTGTAGCTAATAACCAAGAAACAAATCGCTTATTAAATGATGTTATTGTTTCAGACAGAGCGATGCGTGAAATATATTTAAAAGGATTTGAACATATCGTAAAACGTTCTCAACCATGGACCATCATGTCTTCTTACAATAAAGTAAATGGAACGTACACCTCTGAAAGCAACAGTCTTTTAACCGATGTACTTAGAGATGAATGGGGATTTGAAGGCTTAGTAATGACAGATTGGTTTGGGGGTAAAAATCCTGCTGCACAAATATCTGCAGGGAATGATTTATTAGAACCAGGAACCAACAGACAATGGAAAGCTTTAATTAAAGCCGCAGAAATCGGAGAGTTGTCTTTAAATAATATAAATAGAGCCACTTCGCGTATTTTAACTTTAGTTTTTAAGACTAAAAAAATGCAGAATTATAACTATAACAGTAACCCGGATTTAAAGAAAAATGCTGAAATAACAAGAAATTCAGCTTCTGAAGGAATGGTTTTACTAAAAAATGAAGATGTTTTACCCTTTTCTGATATAAATAATATAGCATTATTGGGTGTAACATCATATGAATTTATTGCAGGTGGAACTGGATCGGGAGATGTTAATGAAGCTTATACCATTTCTTTAGAAGAAGGATTGAGTAATGCTGGATTTGATATCAATAATATGGCGCAACAAGCTTTTGATACTCATAGAATAGCTACTATTGAAAGCTTTAAACGACCTGAAGGGATACAAGCTATATTCACCCCTTTTAAACCTACCGAAATGACGTATACAACAGAGCAACTTCACGACATTGTAACAACCTCTGATATAGGTATTTTAACCTTAGGCAGAAATGCAGGTGAAGGTGGAGACCGTCTAGAAAAAGATGATTTCCTGCTTACGGAAGCCGAGCAAGAAATGATTTATAAAATTACAGAAGCTTTTCATAAGGAGAATAAAAAAATAATAGTAGTTCTTAATATTGGAGGAGTTATTGAAACAACCTCATGGAAAAACCTACCTGATGCTATTCTACTAGCTTGGCAAGGAGGACAAGAAGGGGGAAATTCTGTAACTGATATTCTTACTGGAAAAGTGAATCCTAGTGGAAAACTACCAATGACTTTCCCTATAAATTTATCAGACCATATTTCAAACGATAATTTTCCTAAAAACCCTAAAATAATCACGCTAGAAGGTATGGTTAAAAATTTAATATTTCCACCAAATGAACTTCCAGAAGCCCAAAAAGTTAGAGATGAGGATTACACACATTATGATGAGGGAGTTTTTGTGGGCTATCGCCATTTTGATACCAAAAATATTGATGTTTCTTATCCTTTTGGATATGGACTAAGTTATACTGATTTTGAATATCAAGCGATGGAAGTTAGCGTAAAAAATGACACCATTAATATTGCAGTAACCATAAAAAATACAGGGAAATTTTCAGGAAAAGAAATCGTAGAGTTTTATACTGAAAAGCTGAATTCAGAAATTAATCGACCATCTCAAGAATTAAAGGCTTTTACTAAAACCAAGCTCATAGAGCCAGATGCAATGGAACGCGTTTTTGTCAAAATTCCAATAAAAGAATTGAGTTACTGGGATGAAAAAAAGAATGATTGGGCCTTGGAAAAAGGGAGTTACAATATAAAAGTTGGTGCATCTTCAAGAGACATGAGACAAATAGAGCAACTAAAGTTGTAATATAATAAACAACCATCATACTGAATGAAAATCTTAAAATATAGCCAATTTTTTAAAAAATGTTATTTGTACTGATTAAAAAATTATTTTTAAGAAATTTTTTTACTTTAAGTACTCTATGCTTTATGAGAATTTTAATTCTAATTTTTTGTTTTTGTGTAGGACAACTTCTTTTTGCTCAAAAAACTTTTACCCCAACTAAAATAAGTGAAAATCAAATAATTATAGATGGTTATTTGTCTGAAGACATCTGGTCAAATGCTGTCAAGATTCCTTTTGATGTTGAGTTTAGCCCCGCTAACAATAAAACAGCACGAAAAGAAACAACAGCGTATATTTCCTATTCTGACACTCACTTATTTGTTGGAATTTATGCAAAAGATAATCCTAAAAATATTCGTGCCTCTATTCGTCCTAGAGACGATTTTTCTATTTGGAACGATGATCTTGTATTGATGCGATTAGATCCATTTTCGGATGCAAGAAACAATCTAGCTCTTGCAGTAAATGCTCTAGGGAGCCAATTCGATTTAAAACAAGTTAATGCATTATCTGATAATGATCGTTATGATAGCACCTTTAACATTAATTTTGAATCTAAAGCTGCTATTATTGAAGATGGTTACACTATAGAAATGAAAATTCCGTTTTCTGAAATTCCGTTTCCTAACGGAACAGATCAAGAATGGCATATCAATTTTTACAGGAGATATTTTGAAAACGGAAATGAAATTGAAGTAAGTAGTCAACCTCGTGATAGGGATAATAGTTGTGTGGTCTGCCAAACAACTGATAACCTAATTTTAAAAGATATTGTTATTGATAAACGACTAGAAATATTACCCTACGTTTCTAGCAATATTCAAGGATCCAGAACCTCACCTAATGAAAAAATGACCTATGGGTCTGTAAAAGGAAATGTTGGTTTAGGAGTCAATTTAGATATCAATAAAAACACCAGTTTTGAACTAACGCTGAATCCTGATTTTTCTCAAGTAGAAGCAGATGTAACACAAATAGATGTTAACTCTTCTTTTTCATTACAATACCCAGAAAGACGGCCTTTTTTTAATAGAGGAACAGATCTTGTAAACTTTACAGATGGGGCCTTTTACTCCCGATCAATTATAAACCCATCTATTGCTACAAAATTAATAAGCCAGGGAAAAAAATCTCGTTTATTTCTACTAAATGCATTGGATAAAAACTCTGTATACCTGGTGGGTGGTGAAGACAGATCTTATTCTGGTTTGGGAGGGCAAAGTTTGGTAAATGTGCTGAGATATCAACACCTGTTAAGTCCTAAATCTCGTTTTGGTGGTGTCATGATGAATAAATTCTATAAAGGCGGTGGCTTTGGTCATGTATTTGGCTTCGATGGTCTTTTTTTATTAAATCAAAATTTACGATTAAGTTTTGAGGTATTTAAAAATATCAATGAAGAACCCATAAATGATTGGATAGATACTGATGCAACTATTAATGGAAAAACCATTGCTTTAGACGGAGACAAGGTAAATGGCGATGCTCTATACATACAACTGTATAGGAAAACAGAACATTGGCAGAGTTATCTTTTTTACCGAAATATTTCACCTCAGTACAGATCTGACGTTGGTTTTGTTGTTAAAAATAATCGTCGTTGGGGAACTCTTTTTCATGAGTATAACAATATCATTAATAAACCTGCTCTTCAGTCTTTTAGCTTTGGAACCAAAATAGATCTCGTATATACTTTTGAAGATTTATATAAAAATTTTAGTGTAGATTTATTTGCTTCTATTAAAACCTTTGGGCAAACTGAACTTAAATACACCCTTGATTATGATGCAGTAAAAACCTTTTTAGAGGTTCGTTTTAATAATTTACCAACACATTCTTTCTCTTTAAATGGCTCACCAAGTGAATCATTTAATTTTAGAGCAAGTATAGATAGCGGAAAAGACCTTTCTGTAAATGAAGAGATTCCTGAGGTAGGTAAACTAAAGTCTTCTTTTCTAAGCTTAAATTTTCAGGTGAATGATAATTTAATTATAAATCCATCTCTAAGGTATTCAAAACTAGAACGATTAGATGGAAGCGGAAACTATTTTGAGGGAAATATTGCTCGTTTAAACGTGAGATATCAATTTAGCAATGCCTTTAATATTAGACTTATTTCGCAAAAAAATACCTTTACCAATCAGTTTTTTATTCAGCCTTTGGTGCAATGGAATCCTAACCCATCAACAATATTTTACTTTGGTGGTAATCAAAACACCATAGAAGAGATTGAAGGTGCTCACTTTCAATTGCTGCAATTTAATCAAACCCAATTCTTTTTTAAATTTCAATACTTAATTGGTCTTTAAAATCTAATGTTGTAGAACTAAGATCATATAAATAAAACTCTATAAGAGAATCATGTTTTTTTAGTCATCTTATTCATAAATTTAATGTGATTTATGACTGATACAAAGAGATGAAAAAATAATCCTTTTATGTTGTAATATTTTTTTTACTTTTAGAGAATGAATAACAACTTTTCTGCCAAAATTGATGGAGCAGAGATATCATGGTTTGCTCCACTGTGCGATGGAGACGATGATTTTCTGGGAAATCGCAACCCTCTCTACAAAAGTTCATGGGAGAATACATCTACAATTGTTAGCACTGCTGATGAATTAGGCTTTAAAAATGTTTTGTGTCCTTCCTCTTACCAAGTAGGTCAAGACCCCATATCTTTTGTTGCAGGAATGGCAGCTATCACAAAACAGATAAATTTTCTGGTAGCCATTAGATGTGGGGAGCTACACCCACCTATGTTGGCTAGAACTATCGCTTCACTAGATCATATGCTCAAAGGACGTCTTACCATTAATATTATTTCGTCTGACTTACCAGGAATGAAATTATCTTCAAAAGAACGCTATGCTCGTTCTAGGGAGGTCATTCAGATTCTAAAACAATCTTGGACACAAGATCAAATTAAATTTAAGGGAAAGTATTACCAGTTAGATCTAAACACAAGACCTGTAAAACCCTACCAACAAAATGGTGGTCCACTATTATATTTTGGTGGCTATTCTCCAGATGGAGTAGATCTTTGCGCAGAATTCTGTGATGTCTATCTGATGTGGCCTGAGACAGAATTTAAGTTAAAGAATTTAATGGATGTGATGACTCTAAAAGCAGCAAAATACAATCGAACAGTAAAATTTGGCCTGAGAGTTCATGTAATTGTTCGAGAGACTGAAAAAGAAGCTCGTAATTATGCAGATAGTTTAATTTCTAAATTAGATATTAAAATGGGAACTGACATCCGAAATAGAGCACAAGACGCAACATCATTAGGTGTTGCTAGACAGTCACAATTACGTGAAGAAGCAGATGAAAAATATTATGTAGAACCTAACTTATGGACAGGAATAGGCTTAGCACGTTCGGGTTGTGGTGCAGCTATTGTTGGAAACCCCGATCAAGTTGTAGCAAAAATCGAACATTATATAGAAATGGGAATTAATTCTTTTATTTTTTCTGGATACCCCCATCAAAAAGAATGTGAATTGTTTGCAAAATTAGTACTTCCAAGATTAAAAACTGTTTCCTTACCAGAAGTATTTGGACGCATGCCAAAAAACATCCCTAATAGTCCTTTAGCTAACGGACCAAGAAAATAATTATGATAGATTTTATAATTGTAATTACTTATTTTGTAGTCATATTATTTGTAGCTCTTCGCGGTAAAATTAGTGCAGATAGTTCTGCTGATGAGTACTTTCTAAGCTCAAGAAATTTACCATGGTACTCTATCGCTCTTTCTACTATTGCCACAAACATTCAAGGATATCAGTTTTTAGGAATGATGGGGTCTGCCTATCTTTTTGGTTTAGCTCAAGCCAATCTTGAAATTAATGCAGTACAGGGAATCTTATTAGGTACTTTTGTTTTTGTTCCTCTTTTTTTGAAAGAAAAAATAACAACTGTTACGCAGTTTATTGCAAAAAAATTAGGGAAACGTATTGCCCTTTTTTACTCATTAACTAATATGGCTCTGTTTGCAACTGTTACCCTTGGAGCTGCTCTTTTTTGGGGTGCTTATGCTGCAGATATGGTCTTTAGCGAGCAACTCTCTTTTTTAAGTGATAATAGACTAATTCGTATTGCAATATTAATTGTTATACTTGGAGTTTTTTCAGCAATTTACACTTATTTCGGAGGGCTAAGTGCTGTCGTAAAAACTGATATAATTCAGTTTGGAACATTACTTTTAGGAGGTATTGTAGTCTGTCTAACAGCTATTTATCATCTAGGTGGATGGGAACAATTATATGTAAAGGTGCCCCAAAAAATGCATCTCCATTTACCAAGTGATCACCCTACTCTTCCATGGACACATTTGTTTGGTTTATTCTTTTTAAACATCAATTATTGGTGTGCTAATCAAACGGTTATTCAAAGAGCCTTAGCTGCTAAAAGTATTGCACATGCGCAAACTGGCTTAATGGTGGGCGGGGTACTTAAATACTTTATGGCTGTTATTATTATAGTTCCAGGGATTGCTCTTTATGGAATTCTAGGCGATAGTCTGTCTGAGCCAGATTTAGCCTTTCCCTACCTAGTAAAAACATATCTTCCAAATGGGGTAAAAGGAATTATACTCTGTGGTTTATTTGCTTCGTTGATGAGCACTGTAGATTCTACATTTAACTCACTAGCAACCCTATGGTCTACAGATATTTATGCAACTTACATAAATAAAAAAGCAACCGATCGAGAAAAAATTAATGCTGGAAGAAAAACTATTCTCTTTAGCTTAGGAACTGCTTTAATAATGGGGTTCATTTTATTGTATCTTAAATTTGATAACCCTAACTCAGCATTTACACATACCCTTAATAATTTACGTTATTATATTAACTGTGGTATCGTTGTATTAATCTGTGCTTCAGTGTTATTAATTAAACCAAATAAAAGAGTTGTATTCATGGCTTTTATTGCTTCACTTCCAATTAATATTGCGCTAAAATTCTTATTTCCTGAGATGAATTACTTTCTCAGAGCCTTCTGGGTAATTTTTAGTAGTTTACTTATTGCATTAGTAGGAAATAAAGGTGGAGTTCACAAATTAACATCTCTTTTTCAACCCTCTAGTAGAAGAATTAAAAATTGGGGATGGGCTTTGGCTATTAGTTTACTATTACTTCATATTATTTTTCATTAAATAGAATTTAAAAAGAAAAAGTAAAGAATTGAGAAACCCTTCCATGTTCCTCCATATTTGTATATAGGATTATCCTTTTTAACCTCAATTACACAATTTTCACATGCAAACACCCACTCCTTTCTTGAGTAATGTGATTGTGTGAATTTTACTCTAAAAAGAGTTGTATAATTTTGTCGACATTTTATACAATTTTTTATTGGCATATAGAGGTAACCTTAAGACTAAGGCATTGTTTTTCCGATAAAAACATTCACTTTAGCGTTTAATGGATTACCACTAGCTCTTCTATTGGCAACAACTTGGCCAGAGTGCCATATAGCATCAGAAATAGGACCATTAATCATATTCCAAAAAGGAAAAGTCATTTTTTCACCATTCCGGTTTAAAATAATTGTTAAGGATGATAAATCCTTTATATCTTTAAGACTGTGATATACGGCTAGTAGGTTGTTTAACGTTTTCTCACGCAAGGCTTCATAACTAAGTTTATCTTGATCATACATAACTTCTTTCCCTTCCATTGTTAAAACCATCGCTGAGCTAAGATCATAGATATGCTTAATGACTTCAAAAGTAGATCTACTGTCACCACTTGGCTTATAATTTAAATCTTTTTCTAGTAAAGATTCTGTTGCCCAATAAAATCTATAACCAAGGCCTTCTATCATTCTTGATACAATATTAGTCGATGAATAGTCTGATGAATAGCTGCCTATCTCAAAAAATGGCAATTGTTTTTGTTGAGAATTCATCGAAAAAGTGATTAGTAAAAGTGAAATTATAATTATTTTTTTCATGGTTTTCATGGTTTTAAAACAAAACTAATATAACAATAATATTTACTTTTTTGCTTTAGAGTAAATATATTTATTAAAGATAATAATTTATAGAAATTAAAATTTTTATAATTAATTTTAAATCACAATTAATTTTAACTACATTAGTTGCTAATAAAGATCAATATTAATCAATTATACTAATTAAACATGAAAACAAGAAAAATTACAGTGCTATTACTTATGATTCCTTTTTTGGTAATGTCTCAAAAAGAAAAAAATGGTAAAGTTTATAAAAATCATCCAGCCATAGCAATCGTAAATCAATTTAACAAAGCATATGTTGATGGAGATGTTGAAACATTAAAAAGTCTTGTCAGTGATGATTTTAAGATGTGGAATTCTATGAATAATAACCCTAACTACAAAGGAGGAGACATTAATAATCTGACAGGACAATCTGCCTGGATGAATAAGAATTTTGTAAACATGTCTATTGAAAATAGAGGTTCTGCATATTCTGATGCTATAGAATATAAAGATGATGGAACCTATGTCTATACTTTCCAAATGTTTACTGCTTGGGATAAAAACAATGGTTTTAAAATTAAAACACCTCGAAACGGTACCTTTATTTTTGATAAAGAAGGCAAAAAAATAAGACGTTTTTTGTGGTCAGATAATCAAGCTGCATGGGATAAATGGAGTATTTCTAGAGAAACAGTTAAGAATGGTATCATCTATAAAGATCATCCATCTATTGGAACAGTAAGAAAAGTATACTATCATTTAGCACAGGGAAACATTGAAAAAACATTTCAAGATTTTGGCAAAAATGCAAGAATATATGATAGTAATTTAACTGATAAAGATTATAATTCTTTAGAAGAACAAATAGAAAGCGTTACCAATGTACTGAGTGAATTTGAAATAGTATCAATTGATGAAGTAGGATATCCAGATTACCTAGACTATGAAGGAAATGGGGGCGTAGCTTTATCTTGGTGGAAATTTACTTTCAAAAACAAGAAATCTGGAGAGATGAAAACTATGAAACTGCATAGTCAAATGTGGTTTAATAGTGAGGGCAAAATTGGTAGAGAAGATGTGTATTACAACGGTGCTATTTTTAACTAAGAAAACTTGAAATATAAAATTACTTGTAATACAATAACTTATTAATTATATAAACTAAACATATGAAAAAATTACTTTTTGGATTTGCATTACTTGCAACGCTTTCAATGACCGCTCAATACTATTCTATTACTTATGTATCTGTAACTTCAGAAAATATTGAAGAATTTGAACGAAAAGAAACTACCTATTGGGCAAAAGTAAAAAAAGCAGCAATAGACAAGGGTGAACAAAATCTTTGGTTATTAGCGCGTAAAGTAGGAACTGCTGGCAACAATGATGTTAATTATGCCTTTGTAAACGGGTACCCATCATTAGAAGCAATGTTAAGCACATCTTGGAATCCCGAAACACTAGGGTTTAATGTTCAAGACGCTATGTCTCCTTATACAGTTTATGAAATTCACAACTATAAAGTGTTAGATCAAATTCCAGGTCAAGGAGGAAAATATTCTGTATGGAATTATGCTCGTCCAAAAAATATGAAAGGATTTGTGAGTGAAAACCAAAATTTATGGAAACCCATGATGGAAGAAACAATTAAAAGTGGAGAATCAGGTTTAACAAACTGGGGTATTGGAGCTAAAATTTATCCAATGGGGCAAGATGAAAGTACGATAATGACATGGGATGGTTATAAAACTCTTGTTGATGCAATGAAAGCTTTAGATGTTTCAGATTTTACGCCACCATCAAAATCAAAAATGAATGATTATGATCCAGATGGGTTCAGACTTCGTGTAATTTGGGAACAAGTAATGGCTGTTGAAAAATAGAAATCTTAAAATAAAGAAAATGAAAAAAATAATAGTAGTATTCTTATTGGCAATAATTACAATTTCTTGTAATAATGTAAATGAGTCAGAAACACAAAGCACTCCTACAGCAATAGGAGTTGAAATTCCTAATGATAGTACAAGAATCTCACTTTATGGAGGAGATATGACCACTACACGACTTTGGGAGGCATATATTAAAGCACACAATGAAAAAGATTTAAAAACTATTCAAAATATTAATGATGATAGTTTTAAAGGATATCCACCTAATGGGGATGTTATTGATGGATCTAAAGCACATATTGTATTTTTAGAAGATTGGTTTTCAAAGAGTAGTCCAAAGTGGACAACTAAATATATGATTGCCAATCAATTTACTGACACAAAAGGTGTGTTAAATCAGTGGGTTACTTCTGGTCAAGATTTAACAGATAAAGTAGATGGTAAAGAGGTTACTTTACACCATGTGCATGATGTCCTTTTTGTGAATGGAAAAATTAAAATGATATACGTTTATGAAAGAGCGAAAGCAAAAGAATAAAATTGGAGTTACTCATTTTTAATAAGAGAAAGATTTCAAAAATATTTTTTTGAAGCCCTACCATACCGGTAGGGCTTTTTTATCCCATCAATCAAAAAAAATCTTCTTTTGAAGAGTATTATTAAAATTTAATATTCTGTTCGACTTAAAAAAATTATCTTTCAATCCAAAATAATACATTCATCAAATAATCAATAACATATGCTATTCTTATCATTTATTGGATTCACCGCTTTAGTAGCAATTATATCCTACTTAAAAACTAGAAACATGAAAGAAACCTCCTCAGATGGTTACTTTCTTGGTGGACGAAGCTTAACAGCTGGAGTAATTGCAGGATCTCTTTTACTCACCAACTTGTCTACAGAACAAATTGTTGGACTAAACGGATCTGCCTATCAAAGTGGCTTATCGGTAATGGTGTGGGAAACACTTGCTGCCATTGCTATGGTAGTAACAGCCATGTTTTTGCTACCTAGATATTTAAAAGGTGGATTAACAACAGTTCCTGGGTTTTTAGCAAAACGCTTTGATGTAGCTACAAAAACATTAACCTCCGTTTTATTCTTGTCTGGTTATGTGGTTGTGCTTCTTCCAGTGATTTTATACTCAGGATCACTAGCCATTAGCGGAATGTTTGATATTCCTGAATTATTGGGAGTAAGTCACACTCAATCTATATGGATTTGTGTATGGGGAATAGGAATTATTGGATCTGTCTATGCCGTATTTGGAGGCTTAAAGGCTGTTGTTGTGTCAGATTCTATCAATGCAATAGGATTGCTAATTGGTGGGCTCTTAATTCCTGTATTTGGTTTAATGATGATTGGTGATGGAAGTCTTTTAGATGGGCTTTCTATTTTAACCACTGAAAACCCAGAAAAATTTAAATCTATGGGTGGCCCAACAGACCCAGTCCCTTTCTATACCATATTTACAGGAATGATGTTGGTACAATTATTTTATTGGGGAACCAACCAACAGATTATTCAAAGAGCGCTGGGAGCAAAAGATTTAAAAGAAGGTCAGAAAGGTTTATTATTAGCCTCATTTATAAAAATATTGGGTCCTATTATTGTTGTTTTACCTGGTATTATTGCCTTTCATCTTTTTCAAGGAAATTTAGAAAGTGCAGACAGCGCCTATCCAATGTTAGTTAGGAAAGTTCTTCCTACGGCTTGGGTTGGTTTCTTTGCGGCAGTATTGTTTGGAGCCATTTTAAGCTCTTTTAACAGTGTTTTAAATAGTTCTGTAACCTTGTTTGGAATTGATGTTTACAAACAGCACATTAATAAAGAGGCAGACGAAAAAACTATTGTAAAATACGGGAAAATCTTTGGAGTTGTTTTGGCAATTGCTTCGATGTTTATTGCACCACTTATTGCAAATGCTGGGAGCTTATTTGATTATTTACAAGAGATTAATGGAATTTATAGTATTCCTATTTTAACCATTATTGTAGTTGGTTACTTAACAAAGCGCGTTCCAGCAATTGCAGCTAAAATAGGCTTAGCTTCAGGTTGTTTGTTATACATTACTAGTCAGTTTTTTATGCAACCTTATTTTGTGTCCAAAGCATTAGAATTGGCAAAAGATGCTGGCATTACAGATGAAGCTGCATTAGCTTTAATTGAGGCACAAGCATATCCTCACTTTTTAGACGTGATGGCTATTTTATTTATAATGAACGTAGTAATTATGTTAATTATTGGAAAGCTATACCCAAGAAAAGAGCCATTTGTTCAAGAACACACAAAACAAGTAGACATTACTCCATGGAAATATACAACACAAGTTGGAATAACTATTTGTGTGATTGTAATTGCAATCTATATTTATTTTGCCTAATCACAATAGAAGATAATTGGAACAAGAAATACCCACAGCAATGTGGGTTATTTACTTTTTTATGAAAGAAAAAACCCAAGGGAATAATTCAAGTTCTTTAAAAGCAGTATCCCAACTATTATGACCTACTCCTTCATAAGTTGTAAATCTAGTTTCCTTATTATATCGTTTCATGTTTCGAAACATTCTTTTAGAATAGCCATAAGAAACTATAAGATCATTGCTGCCATGAAAAATCCAAAAAGGAGTATTACTTAGTGTCTTTGACCATGAAGGATTACCTCCACCACAAATTGAAAATGCAGCTGCAAAATAATTTGGCATTCTAGCTACCAACTCAAATGTTCCCATACCTCCCATGGACAGCCCACCAATATATCGTCTTGTAGTATCAATTTTATATGATTTCTCCAAGTCGTTTAAAAACAACTCTACTAATTCTTGAGTACGATATTTCCCTAATTTTTTTTGAAATTTAAATTTTTTCTCCTTTTTTTGAATCTGATTTTTTTGAACACTAGCCCAATATGAATTTTTAGGACACTGAGGAAATACGACAATTGCAGGATGTTTTTGTCTAAACTCCTTTGATTTGAAAAGAAAACTCCCGTGAATTAACTGCAACTCATTATCATTACCTCTTTCTCCTGCTCCGTGGAGAAAAACAACCAAAGGGTAAGACTTATTTGGATTATAGTTTTCTGGAAGTAGTATGCGATACGGAAGCGTATCATTTTGGCTTATATATTGCTTTGTTTCATAGTCTTGACCAAAAGCAACAACAACTGATAACATCAAAAAATAATAAAGAGGATACTTCATCTAATAAATATAGGAAATCTTACTAAGATATTTCTAAAAAAAACTGACTCATAACTAATCTATTGCACCCATAAAAAAAGGAGTTACCAATACAATGATAACTCCCAAATACTTTTTAATGGTATCAAAAATTAGAAATCTCTAGCGTATTGTACCATAGACGTAATTTTACCATCTAGATTAAAGTAGAAAATTTCAAATAATTCTTTTTCCCATACCTTTCCGTTTTTAAAAACTCTAGTTTCTTTAGACATCACTTGAACACCTGAGGCAGCATCTGTATTGTATATTTTTAAAGGAACAATTGCATAAGGAACCCAACTAACAGATTTGTAATCCTTAAACAAATCTCCCATTTCTTCTTTCTTTAGTTTCTGAGCTTCTCCTTTATAATTATTTAAAACAGCCATATCAGCAAAAGGTTCCGAGAATCCAGTCGCATTCATATCATTATAATCTTTGATCATTTTTTCTATGATTTCAACTTCATTTCTATCTGAGAAAACTAATGGCCTCCCTGAGTATTCGTTAGTACCATCTCCAATAAATTTACCTCCATAAGATTTTCCAAAATTAGAGGAATCTATAGATTTCCATTGTCTAAAAGCGTCTACTTTTCCCTCTTTATTAAAATTAAAAAACTCCATAAGATCTAATTTTTCATAAGAGCCATTTTTATAATGACGTTCCTCTTTAGACCATGCCAATACTTTAGTATCTGGATCACCTTCTAGTTTTACTGGAATAACTACATATGGTTTCATACTTATAGAATCCATAGATTCTAACCATTCTCGTGTAGTTTCTACTCCATTTTCCCCAAGAAATTCAGCATCATAATGTTTTACTAACTCGTCTGTATTCTGGGTGCTATATGCCTCTGACAACATCAAAAGCTTTTCTGACATAGCATTGTCTCCAATACTATAAGTTTTTCCATAATTATCTCCTTCTACTAGATTTTTACCACCATTTGTAGTACAATTAATTAGTAAAACAGATACCATTAGAAAAATAATTTTTTTTAAAAATAATTTCATAATATGAGTTTTTTTAGTTTCTATAAGAAAGTAATTTAGGGAAATTATATGAGGTTTCAAAATATAGTAGTGTCTATTGCCTTTAAAAGAGACTCCGAAACAGCTAAAGAATTGCACAAAAAAATTTAGTATCTTTAACATAATTCTTAAATTTTTAGAACAAATGATTGTCTGGCACAAAACTTTAGTTGAAAAAACACGAATTAAATTGAACCTTTCATATTACCAATTGTATTGGATCTGCTTTATAAAAGGAGTTGTGGTTTGTTATATATTGATGCTGTTTTCAAAATAATCATATCACAATTATCCCTACACTTTTAAATAGTTTTGTACTTTCCATCTTTAATATCACTACATCATATATGAATTTTCTCTTAGCCGCTTCTCTCATACTATTTTTAATGGTCATTCTGTGGCTTATTAGTATTCCATTAAAAAACGTTAGTATTGTTGATGCTTTTTGGGGAACTGGGTTTGTGGTTGTAAATGTTGCCTATTTTATGCTGGAGACTCATATGTATACTCGTAATTTAGTTGTTCTATGTTTAGTGAGTGTTTGGGGAATTCGGCTATCTGCATACTTATTCAAAAGAAATTATGGAAAGCCTGAAGATTTCAGATACCAAGAATTTAGGCGACATTATGGAGCAGAAAGATATTGGTGGTTCAGTTTTTTTCAAGTTTTTGTTTTACAGGGAACCTTAATCATGTTGGTTTCTTTACCATTATTTGGAATTCATCATGAAACTGTTAGTAACGAACTAAACGCCATTGATTATATAGCTTTATTATGTTGGTGTGTAGGATTTTTATTTGAAGCTATTGGTGATTATCAATTAACAAAATTTAAGAAGAATCCTGATAATAAAGGCACAATTCTTAAAACTGGTTTATGGCGCTATACTAGGCATCCAAATTATTTTGGTGATGCAACAGTTTGGCTGTCGTTTGGGCTATTTTCAATAGCCTCTGGAGGTTATTGGCAGATAGTTGGTGCATTGGCTATGATCTACTTAATTATTAATATTTCAGGAGTTGCTATGTTAGAAAAATCATTGCAAAAAACAAAACCAGGATATAAAGAATACGTAGCATCTACAAATGCTTTTATCCCTTGGTTTCCTAAAAAAGCTAAAAATGATTAAAGTTCTTTCGGAAAACATATGGCTCATTATTTTCTTTATTTGGGGGCTTCCATTGTCTTATTATAGAAGTAATTTCAGAAAAATAGTCTATCAAACAGATAGTTGGTTCATAAATATAAAGCCTTTATTTATTACCGAGCTTAAGGGGCTTTTTGGCAATCTATATCCAGCAAATCAACACTATAAGAAAGCACGGAATTTTTATCGTTTTTATCTGTTGATCTATTTGGTATTATTTCTATTTTATTATTTCTATTAAAATCTTCATTCTATTAAAATAGCCTCAATATCTTGTTCTGAAATCACAGGGTTTGCTCCTTTATTTTTAGCAACTAAAGCACCAACAGCACAAGCAGTGTCTATGGCTTTTTGTGGAGCTACTTTTTTTAGCAATGCGTCTATTAATGTAGCTAAAAAAGAGTCTCCAGATCCAACAGTATCTGCTACTTTGACCACGTATCCATCATTGTAGAAAAAGGCACCTTCATAAAAAAGAACTGCCCCTTTGCTACCTTTTGTAACACAGATATTTTGAGTAGTTGTATGTGAGGCTATAAATTGAACCTGATCCTCAATCGTTTTAAGAGTAACCCCTATGCTTGTAAGTATTTCTAAAAGTTCATCATCATTAAACTTTATAAAATGTGCTGCTTTCATTAGATTAGTTAACACTGCATTAGTGTAATGAGGCGGTCTTAAATTAACATCAAATACAGCAAAACTAGAAAGGATAAGTAGTTTTTTAAGAGTAGTTTCTGACTGCTTATTTCTAGAGACTAAGCTCCCAAAAATAAAAGCATCTGATGCCTTTACCAACGATAAAAGGTGTTTATTTATCTCTATAAAATCCCAAGCGCAAGGGTGTGTAATGGTGTACGAAGCAGCTCCTTTTTCATCTAAAGTAACAGCTACTTTACTGGTTTCATAATTTTTATTGATTTGTATATTACCCGTATAAACTCCTTGTTCTTCAATAAAACGCAGTAGTTCTTTTCCATTTTCATCATCTCCAACACTACTAATAATTGTAACATCATTCTGAAAAGAATGCAACCGTAGGGCCACATTTAAAGGCGCACCTCCTATTTTCTTTTGCGTTGGAAAAACATCCCAAAGCACTTCGCCAAAACAGACAATCTTAGTCATTATTTTTTATTAATAAATAATATTGCCAAGGTGCTAACTGTATTTTTTTTTGATTTATGACAAGGCTTTTATTCAAAAGAAGATCATCATAGGTTCCTTCTAAATCTGCAATGAATGATTGAGCTTGATTAGATAGGTTTCCAATAAAGTAAACCTTCGCATCTTCTTTACTTCTTTTAAATGCTACTACATTTTCATTTTCAGTAGATAATCTCTCATAAGATGCAGCTATTTTACCGCCATGAAAAGCTAGATGATTATTTTTTAAGTCTCCTAATTTTTTGAGTAAATTCCATGTATTTCCTTTTGTTTTGGGAATACTATCTTTTTCAAAAAACTTTAACCGATGATTTAAATCATACTCTTGTCCGCTATAAATTAAAGGCATTCCTGGCATTACATATACCAATGTTGTTAGAAGTTCACTAGCATCACCCATTCGTTCTTTGAGAGTACCACTCCAAGAATTTTCATCATGATTGGTCACAAAATTCATAGTAAAATCTGTAGGCTCTAGAAGTTCCTTTTGCTTATTTATATAGGTATCAAATTCTTTTACAGAAGCTTCACCTTTAGCAATATTATTTAATATATGATGTCCTTCCCATGCGTATTGCATATCAAAACCGTTTCTAAAAAGTTCTTGTTGCTCTGCTTCAGCCAGCATAAATAGAGGTTTTATTTTTTTTAATTCAGTTATAGCCTCATTAAAAAATACTGGAGGCACTTTATGAGCTACATCCATTCTATACCCATCTATATTAAAGTTTGTAACCCAATACTTTAGATCATTAATCATCTCTTGCTGCATGTCTAAATTATCGTAATTTAAATCTGCAGTATCTGTCCATCCCCAAGACTTACCGGTGTCTGGGTTTATAGGATCTATAATTTCACCTTGCTCATTTTGAGTATACCACTCTGGGTGAGAAGTAATCCAGGGATGATCCCAACCTGTGTGGTTTGGAACCCAATCTACAATCACATACATACCATTATCATGTGCGGTATCTATCAAGTCTTTAAAATCATCCTTATTTCCAAATTCTGGGTTTATAGCTTTATAATCAGATACAGAATAGTAACTTCCTAAGTATTTTTTTCGTTCCTCCTTATCTTCAATTTCACTGGTAAAAGATCCACCGGTTGCCTTTCTTTTAATTTCTGAAATAGGATTAATAGGCATCATCCAAATTATTTTTACACCCAGTTCTTTGAGTTCTGGAATATCTTTTGTGAATGCCTTAAAGGTTCCTTCTTTAGAATATTGCCTAATATTAGCTTCATAAATAACTGCAGTTTCTAATACCTTATCAGAAATTGGTGCTATTACTTTGTCATTTTTATTTACCTCTACATCTTGTTGGCAAGAAAAAAATAAAATTGAGACTACTACTACTAAATTTTTTATTTTCATTATTACTGCTTTTATTTAGTTTTATATATCTGTGTTTAACGTTTCGTTTAATCTCATGGCTAAAAAAGCTGCAATTGCAAAAAACACTCCTGCAAATAAGATGGCATAGATAGCATTTCCATCTAATAAATATTTATAAATAGGACCAAAAGTTAGGGTTTCTATTCCCATAGGAATAACTATCATCATGTTTAAGATCCCCATATACACCCCTCTTCTCTCTTGAGGAACAATTTTAGAAACCATGGTATACGGTATTCCCATCATGGCTGCCCAACCAATTCCAAATAAGATCATCGGAATTAATACGATTAAAGGGTCAGATATAAATGGAATACAAAATAGCGCTAAAGCTGTTCCTAATAAACTTAATGCATACATTTTCTTATTCCCAAACTTTAGAGTTAAAGGCACTAAAATTAAAGCTATTAGCATTGTAGTTGTGTTGTATGTAAGGCTCATTGCAGCAGATTGAGACCCTGCCTCAGAGATAGAATATCCCATTGTTTTCATAAAAAGCGGTGTTGAAAATTGCCAATACACAAACAATGCATACCATTGAAAAAGATACACAGCACCAATTTTCCACATAAATTTTGGCATCTCCTTCACTGCTTCTCTAATCTCTATGAAGGGCTTTGCTATTTTATTTAGTAATGATAATTGTTTAATCTTGTTAATTTCCTTCAATTCCTCATCTGATGGAGGAATCTCAGCTGTTTTAAAAACTGACCATAAAATGGTGGTTAAAGACAGTATAGCACCTATATAAAAAGAATAATAAATCCACTGTGGAATTGTACCTGCAACATCTGCTTCCTCACCAAATAAATATTGAAATAAAAGAATAGATCCTGTAGCTAGTAATGTACCTAACCCGCAAAACAAACTCTGCATTTGATACCCTAAACTCAATTGTTTTTCAGGTAATTTATCGCCTACAAAAGCTCTGTAAGGTTCCATGGCAACATTATTACCAACGTCTAAAATCCAAAGTAAACCAACAGCAAACCAGAGAACTGGACTGTGTGGGAAGGCAAATAGACAGATACTACCTAGCAAGGCACCTATCAAGAAATAGGGTTTACGCCTACCCCATTTTAAAGACCATGTCTTGTCTGACATTGCACCAATAATTGGCTGAACAATTAACCCTGTAACTGGTCCTGCAATATTTAATATTGGCAACATATCTTCTGAAGCTCCTAAATATAAAAAAATGGGGTTGATTGCTGTTTGTTGTAATCCAAAACTATATTGAATTCCTAAGAACCCAACATTCATATTAAAGATTTGCCAAAAAGATAAACTTGGTTTCGATATTTTCATATTGGTTAATTAAATATTGGTTTTTTAAAACTTTAACACCACCGCTTGGTAGGGCTGCAATGTGATGGTGTTTTTATCAATTAATAACTCGTTATAATTATTAATAAGAACTTCTTTAATTTGAACTAAGTTAGATAAATTAATCTTTGATGTTAATTCTGAGAAGTTTAATAGAATTTTCATTTGCTCATCATCTAAAGTTCTACTGTAAGCATAGATTGTAGGATGTTCTTCTTGAATAATTTCGTATTCACCATACACTAGTAACAAATTATCTTTTCTTAATGCTACCATTTTTCTGAAATGATTCAACACAGAATTATGGTCATTTTGTTGATTAGCTACATTAACTGTTGTATGATTTTCATGTACAGGTAACCATGGGGTTTCACTTGAAAATCCAGCGTTATTTGTGTCATCCCATTGCATAGGTGTTCTACCGTTATCTCTTGAAAGTAAGTTTAAATTTTTAAGATGTAGGTCTAAATCTTCTCCATCTGTAGCGGCTTTTTTATACCCATTAATGGCTGCAATATCTTTATACTGTTCAATTTTTGTAAATCCAATATTTGTCATCCCTAACTCATCTCCATAATAAGTGTAGGGTGTGCCTCTCATAGAAAGAATAAAGGTATTAAGCATCTTGGCAGAGTAATCTTTAAATGCTGGTTTATCACTTCCATATCTGTTTACAAATCTAGATTGATCATGGTTTGATAAATAGATAGAAATCCAGCCTTTTTCAGCAAATGATGTATCCCATTTGGTAAACGATTCTTTAAATTGAGCTAGGGTACATTTTTCTAAAGTAGTAACCATATCTGTTGCTTCAAAATGATACGCCATTTGCAATTCTTTACGATCCTCATCTACTAAATTATGGGCATCTTCTAATGTGCTTCCAACACCCTCTGAAACAGCAAAAACATCGTATTTACTCAAAACCTGTTCATACATTTCTTTGAGATAAGTATGAATGTGAGGACCCATACCATGATATTTAATAACGTTTGGTATATTAATATCATAACCCTCTGGAAATGGAGGAAAAGTAATATCCTTACTTACATATTGGAAAGCATCTAAACGAAAACCGTCTACACCTTTATCTGCCCAAAATTTCATAATATCATATACTTCTTGGCGTACTTTTGGGTTCTCCCAATTTAGATCAGGTTGTTTCTGAGAAAAATAATGTAGATAATAAGCATCTGTTTGTTTGTCATATTTCCAAGCATCACTATTTTCATCAAAAAAACTCCAACGATGATTAGGCTTTCCTTTTTCTGCAGGCCACCAATGATAATAATCTCTGTAAGGATTATCACGAGAACTACGAGATTGTTGAAACCATTCATGCTCATCACTACTATGATTGACTACTACATCCATTACAAGTTTTATATTTCGCTTATGCAAACCTTGAAGTAGTTCATCAAAATCTGTCATAGTACCGAACTCTTTCATAATGGCACGATAATCACTAATATCATAACCATTATCATCGTTCGGAGACTCGTATATTGGGTTTAACCAAACCATAGTAACACCCAAACTTTCTATATAATCTAATTTTTGAATGATTCCTTGTAAGTCTCCAACACCGTTTCCACTAGTATCTTTGAAACTTCTTGGATAGATTTGATAAATTACACCTTCTTTCCACCAATTTCTTTCTTGTTGTGAGTTTTTAGTCATTACAGTATTCTTAAGATCGTTTTTTAAAATTAAAGCTACTATTATTTACAGTTAAAAGGCTAGTTGAAATTATAAAATACTATTCAATTTTTAGTCTATAATTATTCAGTGAAATAAATTGAACAAAAAAAATAAAAAATGTTGTTTTTTGGAGTTAAATTCTAGTGTATTTACCCCCTTTAGAGTCTGTTATGGTATTGTTTTCTAGTACAAATAGAATGTCTTCATTGTGGTACGTAAAAGTAAATCCTGATTTAGTAATCTTAGGGTAGTAACTTACGTGTGTTTTGGATCCTTCTTTAATATCCCAGATAATTCCTCCGTTACTATTTTTAATATGAAACCAAAGATTTCCTGTTTGATTTTTCCAAAGACCTACAAATTGTTTTTTTAAGCTCTTTGATTCAGGAATAAATTCATTTTTTAAAAAATAGAGACTTTCTTTACGAATTGCAATGGGAAATCTTTTTGCATCTATACTTACATAATAATTTCCTTCATCTTCTTGAATTAGATATGTACCATTAAAATCTTTTAACCAATATGATTCGTTTTCAAACAAGATAGAAACTTGAATCATCTCATTTTTTTTATCAATCCAACTTCCCTCATAGATTGATTTTTCTGAGTTATTACAAGATTGTAATAGCAAGATTCCAATAAAAATGGTTATAGCTTTTTTCAAAACATTCTGTTTAATCAATATTACAAAAAAAAGTATTCCAAAACATCCGCATAAAAAACTATTCTTTGATAGGCATATATATTTCTGCTTTCCATCTCATTTCGTCTCCTCCATAATTAGGATTGTTGTAAAAGACCTCTACTGGATTATTATTAACAGCTATATTGTTTTGTTTTGCATAATCTAGTAAAGCATACCAAGCTCTGTCAGAAGTTATATAATTACCGTTATAAACAGCTTTTAGTGCTGTTACCTGATTATATTGTTTGTATTGAATCAATGAATGTTTAGGTAATGAATCATTTTTTATTATTGGAAAACAAAAATTATATGCAATACTATCATTTTCTATATTCCAATTGGTTACTTCAATAAAAGGGGTACCATTCATTTTTATATTATCTGTTGAAAGAAAACTATTTAATAATGAATAATTTTGTATCATCCCTCTTGCTTTTTCTTTTTGTAAACTTTTCATTGGAATAAATGCACAAAAGACTGAACGAGTTGAACTTTTACCTTCTATGGTTACTCTTATTTTTTTTAAATGTTGAAGTAGATTTTCAGTGAAATTTGATACCGTCTTGATGGTTTGTTTTTCAAAATCTGTTTTAGAAAAAGGAATCGAAATTTTGTTTGCTAGGCTGTTATTTAAATCTGTAACATATACTTTTACTTTAGTTATAGAATCATTTAAACGACTTAAAGACCATTCATAATTATAAGTAGAGTCTTTTATCTTGATCTGTTGAGTTAAGTTCGCCAAATTATCTTGTTGAATTGGACTTGAATTCTCTAAACTAGTATTCCAAAGTTTTATGCTTTGATTAATCGTCCCTACTGTAGTTTTTACCTTAAAAGTTACTAAATAATCGTAGGGTTTTATAATGAGGTACCAGAGCAAGAAACCTGCTAAAAAAAATCCTATGATAGTACTTATTTTTTTCATTTTTTTAAGATATAAAGATTTACAAAAAAACACTTGTTTATGGTATAATTTACTTAGTTAACATAGTTAATTTTTCAGTAACCAATTCACCTATTTTTCTTCCTTGCCCAACACCCACTTCAACTGCAGCTCTAAAATGAATACCTCCATACATTCTACTAATCGTAGCTTCATCTGCGGCTGCTTTGAAAGAGGAGAAAGATCGAATTGGTAGACCGTACGGAACTTCTGTATTGTCTGCAAAACTAAAGTTGTCTCCAAAAATAGAGGTTAGTACTGTTGAAGCAGCTCCTGACACAACAGAATGACCACTTGTATATTCTGGAAAAGGTGGTGTTTGTAAAATAGGCTTCCATTCATCATCAAAATAGGTATTGATTAATGTTTCTGGCCTCACCAAATTACTTCTGTATTTTTCATCCCAACAGCTAATAAAAGCATCTGCTATAGCAATAGATGTCTTGGTATAGGCAAAAACTGTTCTGTTAAAATCTGCGGCTTCTTTTTTTGCAGCAATTTTAGCAATACCAATCCAATGAGCTCCTGGTGTTATTTTTTTTACTGCAAACATTAAATGTCCGCGATTTACAGAAACATAAGGATTGCAATCCCAAAATTGTGCAATGGCTATCTCTTCTGAAGCATCCCCTTTTTTGGTAATTTCTATACTAACATCATAAACTTCTTTTAATTCTTTATAAAAATCTGAATTTTTATTCATTGAAAATTTTGGTGGAGGTACTGGTTTAAATTGTGCTGCCGAATCAATAACAAAAGATCGTATTTTGTTCCAATGTGGCTCTAAACCATCCATATACGAGGGTGGTGTTGGCTGCCATCTACTTTCGTCTTGAGAATCTACACTAAACTTGGGCATGGTGCGTGTTTGTGCATAGTTATCTTTGTTCATCCAAGTAGTTATATGAGCTGCCACTTCCAATCCATAGGCTTTAGATTCGTTAAATTCTCGTGGGTTTTTAGCTTCCCAAACATGGTACAAACTATCTCTATACGTTTCAATTTTCTCTTCAGAAAAAATCAATTGCTTACTTATGCTTAGATGTGCAATAATTGCTGCAAGAGGATAATTTATCTTCTTTACTGGGTTAGGTACTGGTATTGCTTCTAAGTGTTTAATTTGATTTTTTAATGAGTGATAACTACTATCATTTAGAGCTAATATTTCATAGGCTGCAATGTTTGGATACACAAAAACTCTACTTGCTACTGGCGGAGAAAATATATCGTGAATCATAACATCTACTACTTTATCTATAGCTGTATGAAAATTATCGGTAGTAACTTCTATAGGTTCTGAATTCTCTTTACATGAGAAAATCAGCAAACATAATGCGCTTACTATTAAAGAGGTTTTATAATTTTTTATAATCATCTTTTAATTTGTTAATTCATATACTTGAGCATTGTCATTATTAATAGTTGCTAAAACATATGATTTATTTTGAACTTTAATTATATTAAGTTTCTTAACTGCCTTTTGGTTAAAGTCTAGTCCAATTTTATTTCCTAAAACAATCTCATCTTCATTAAAAATTAATGCTCCCGGAAAAGAATCAAATCTTCCTTGAAAAGGACTTACACCAAAATAATTTCCCGCTACTAAAACTTCATTTTCTCCATCAGCATTAAAATCATATTCTAAGAAAGCTGAAATTGGTGATACTTGCAACTCGTTTTTAAAAGGAATAAATGTAAATGTATTATTTTCATTTTTTAAATATCCTGAAGCCAAGGTATGTACTTCTAATATACGAGCCTTCTTTAATACTGATTTTTCAAAAATTTCGTCTATTGACTTTCCTGCAAAGCTTTTATAGCTTGTGAATTTTTTCCGTAAACTCACAATTTGACTGGCCAATTCATCCAATCCTAACAAAGAATAATAAGCTCCATTTTTGTAATTGCAGAGAATAGTCTCTGTACTTCCATTGCCATCAAAATCTGCATAATACATTCGCAAAGGGTGTTCTTGTGAAGCATTAAATTTTGAGTTTTTACCCCAATTTCCTAGGAGGTAATCCATATCTCCATCTTTATCAATATCAAAAGGAGCAATCTGTTGCCACAAACCTGATAATGAAGCACCTATTAGTTTTTCTTCTGTAAAATTGCCTTTTATATTTTTAAAAAACTTGGGTGTCATCCATTCTCCTACTAAAATAAGATCTACAAAGCCGTCTGTATTATAATCTTCCCAAATAGCATCTGTAATCATTCCTGTATTTTGAAACGATTGATTTTCTAGTATTGAAAACGTACCATTTTCGTTTTTTAAAATATAAGATTTAGGTATGGCTCCAAAATTATTGGATACCGTATTATTTCCAACAAAAACATCTAAATCTCCATCATTATCATAATCAGCTGCTTTTATGACTGCTGCATTTTCAAAATATGCTGGTAGTTCTTGTTTTTCAAAATTAACACCACTTTGAGTATAGTAATTATCTAATAAAGGGTTCTTTTTATTGTAAAAATCGGAACCTCCTGTTCCAACAATCAAATCATTTTTCGAATCGTTATTTAAGTCAGCAATTAGAGCTACAACATCTTCAGTAATAGAATCGTTTGCAATAGTTTGAATATTTTCTTCTCTATAGATACTATCGGTTTGTAAAAAAACTTTCGCTGGATTAAACTTAGAACCTCCAAAATAAATATCTTCTTTACCATCATTATTTAAATCTCCTACAGCAACAGCAGGTCCTCTATCTGAGGTTTGATAAGGAATTAATTTTTGGCGATTAAAGTCTGTATAATTATCTTCTACATGAGTAAAATGAATGCCTAAATTATTGGAACTCTTTTTAAAAAGAGGTGTTTCTTTTTTAAAGAAAGATTTATAATTAAATGGTTTTGTGTTTTCTGGACTGATAGTCATTCGCTGATTTACAGCAATATTTTTTAGAGTTTGATAGGTTTTATTCGGCCAAACAATAGTTATTGAATCTACTTGTTGAATTGCTCCGTACCCAAAATGAACCATTGGTTCTGAAGAAGATTGAAAACCTCTTACCGTGTACAATTCTTTGAATTGTAATTTTCCTTGCTCATAGGCATAAACTTTCGTTCCTATCCCATAAGTATTGGGTGCTGGATAGGCAAACTTTAATTGAAGATAATTAGCTTTCTCATTCGTTTGATTGATATACAATGATACATCTTCATTAATATTACTGACCACTAAATCTAGATCTCCGTCATTATCTAGATCGCCCAAGGCTGTAGCTCCTGAAACTCCTTTTTTATTTGAAATCCAATCACCAGATTTATCTTCAAACTCTAAATTTTTAGTTCCTTTAAAAATATAATTATGAGCTTCTCCAGAAGGCATCATTTGCAATGCTTTTTGGTCTACCAATTTTGTATTGTCTATTTTTTTCTGAATTTGTTCGTTAGAAACAAATTTAATAAAGTCTAGATCATTTGGTCTCTTTGAAATTCCGTTAGATATAAATAAATCTTGCTCGCCATCTTGATTAAAATCTGCAAACAAACTACTCCAACTCCAATCTGTAGCAGCAATTCCACTAAGTAGAGCCGTTTCTAAATAACTAGAATTTTGCTGATTTATATACAGCATATTTCTAGTAAACTGATAGTGATACCCAAACTTTTGAGTTCTTAGTTTCTGAATCTGAATATTATCATCTCCTTCAGAAGTTTTTAAAACTAGCTCATCTTCAGGCAGCATGTCTAAAGAAATAATATCTGGCAAACCATCATGATTAATGTCTGCCACATCATTTCCCATAGAAAAACGAGTGGTATGGCCAAAATAGTCTTTCAATTGATCAGAAAAAGTACCATCACCATTGTTTATGTAATAATAATCATCTTCATGAAAATCATTTCCAACATAAATATCCGGAAAACCATCTTGATTAAAATCTGCAACAGAAATACCCAATCCATAACCATTAATTCCACCAAAAATTCCTGCAGATTCACTTATATCTGTAAAAGTTCCTCCATCATTTCTTAGCAATCTATCTCCTGTTTGTTCATTTCGCTTGTAACGTAAATTTGCTTTTCCAAAAGATTCTTGGGTGTGAATAGCATGGTTTAAAAGATATATATCTAAATCACCGTCTAAATCAAAGTCTAAAAATGCTGCAGAAGAGCTGTAGGAATCAAAATCTAGTTTATATTTTTCTGCACTTTCAGTAAAAGTTTCATCTCCATTATTGATGTACAATTCATTGTAGCCATAAAACCCATGAACACCAACAACAGCACATACATAAATATCTAACAAACCGTCTCCATTTAAATCTCCCATAACAGCTCCAGTATTCCATGAACTATTCCCAGATACACTTGCCTTGGTTGTAATATCTTCAAATTGTAAGTTTCCTTTATTTATAAATAGCTTGTTTTTTTCTTGATTTGCTGATAGAAATATATCTAAAAGACCATCGTTATTTATGTCACCTAAAGCAACACCCCCTCCGTTATAATAATATAAATAATCAAGAATATTTAACTCATTAGTAGGTGTAATTGTGTTCTTAAATTTCAAACCTGTTTCTTGAGAAGTTGGATTCTTAAACAACAGCTCCTTTTGATTACATGCTAACAATAGCAATGAAAAACACAGTATAATTGCCTTATTACTCATTGATTAAAAATAGTTTTGGACGTTCATTATTAATAGCCGCTATGAGGTAGGTTTTTCCTTTATTATCTTTAATTGTTTTTAAATGTTTTACTTCATTCTTAATCACAAAACCTGATGTATTGTACTCTTGCCAAGTAAAACCTAAGTTTCCATCGCCTAATAAAACCGATCCATAATTTGCATCTAATCTAGAATATTGAGGTTTAAATTCAAAGTTGTTTCCTGCCATAATAATATCTAAATGACCATCATTATTAATATCGGAACAGACAATTCCGCAAACACAAGAAAGCTGAACACGACTAGGAAGCTTTTTAATACTAAATTTCCAATCACCTTCGTTTACTGCAATAATTGTTTCCGAAATACTACTTTGCTTCATAATTGAATTTTCGAAAATTGACTCTGAAAATAGTTCATCAATAGACTTTTTAGCATATTCAGAAGCCTTTAAATTTTGCTTTTTCAGAGAGACTAACTGAGCTGTTAATTCTTTTTTCATATGAATAGGATAATCTTTTCCATTCTTGTGATTGGTCATAATTTGTTCAATCGTTCCATTATTGTCAAAATCATTAACCCACATTTTTACAGGGTTTTCAAAAGAAGTTTTATGCATGGTATTACTCCCTTGGTTTCCAAGGATAAAATCTACATCTCCATCATTATCAAGATCTGCAGCTTCTACAACACTCCACATTCCAAATAAATCATCTAAAGTTGATGATTGCTTGATGAGTCTTCTTCCATTATTTATATAGATTTTTGGTGTGTCCCATTCAGAAACGGTCATTAAATCTTTTTTACCATCTTTATCAATATCTTTCCAAATTGCATGAGTAATCATTCCTGCATTTTTAACATCATAAGCTACTTTTTCTGTGGTATCTAGAAAAGTTCCATCTCCGTTATTTTCTAAAAATTGATGGGTAGGATTTACTCCATAGGTTGCTACCAAACTTCTAGCACCAACAAAAACATCTATATCTCCATCACTATCAAAATCATATGGTGCTAAAACTGCAATATTTTTTCTTAAAGGTGGTAGTTTTTTATCTGCTAGCTCAAAAGTTCCCTTTCCATTATTGACATATAGTCTTGCTTTGTAATTATTTTGTTCACTTATTTCATTTCCTCCTGACCCAATCATCAAATCTAAATTTCCATCACCATTGGCATCAAAAAATGCAGCAGTTGTGTCTTCAAAAAAGGCATCTTTCTCAAAAGATTTTTGAATTGATAGTGCTAGCTTACCATCTCCTAAATTTAAATATAAAAGACCCGATTGATTCTTTGCTCCTCCTATATAAAAATCTTCATTACCATCATTATTAATATCTCCAACAGCCAAAGCAGGACCTTCTTGAGATAATTTTTTAGCAATCAATCCTTCATAATCAAAATCTGAATAGTTGTTTTCTTGATGCTTTACAGTAGTTACTTTTTTAATTTCAGTTAACAAAGTATTATCGCTCTTGGGCTGAAAAGGTTTTTGAATTTCAGTAGCGTCTAATTGTTTTAAGTTTAGTGTTTTATTGACGGTTATATTATTCAACTTTTGAGTTGAATCATCTGGCCAAATAACACGTAATGAATCTATTGCAGTTGCTTCTCCCAAACCGATAGTCATGACATAATCCATAGAGGATTGAAAACCTCTTGAAGGGATTTGTTCTTGAACATATACTTTATTGTCATAAAATATTTTTACCGTACTTCCGATACCAAATTTGTTAACTTTTTTACCTTCTAATTTAATTTTTATATAATTGTTATTGGTAAGTGAATCTGTATTGTTTTTGTAAACAAAAGGAAGCATGTTTACATTATTAACCACTAGGTCTAAATCGCCATCATTGTCAAGATCTCCATAAGCAACCCCGTTTGACAAACTAGGTGTTTCAAAACCCCAATCTTTATTTGCATTACTAAAAGTAATATCACCATTGTTTTTATAAGCGTAGTTTGGCTGTGGTTTTACGGGCATTTTTTTAATAATAGAATCTATCGCTTGTTTTCTGCCAGTTAGAGCCATTTTTTGAATGATTTCATTGGCAAAAAAATCAACAAAATCTAAGTCTGTCAAATCATGATTAATACCGTTGGTAATAAAAATATCTCTGTTACCATCATTATCCATGTCAAATAGAAGACCTGCCCAACTCCAATCTGTTTTTGCAACACCACTGTGATAGGCAACCTCAGAAAAAGTGTTGTTTCCATTATTTAACTGTAGTGTATTTTGTATGTATTGCTGAGAAAAATCTTTACTTTGTTTTAATTTAAAAACATTGTAACCCTCAAACTCCATTACAGACTTCACTCGTTGGTCTGCTTCGGGTAACATATCAGTAATAAAAATATCTGCTTTTCCGTCATTGTTAATATCTGCAATATCTACACCCATGGCAGATAAGCTTAAATGAGATGTCCAATTGGTAATTTCTTCTTTAAAAGTACCATCTTGATTGTTAATGTAGAGGTAATCTCGTTCATAAAAATCATTAGATATGTAAATATCTGGATACAAATCTCCATTGATATCTGTAACCATAACTCCCAAACCAAAACCTATTAAACTTCCATAAATTCCTGCTTCTTCGCTTACATCTATAAATTTACCGTTATCATTTCTTAGCAGCATATCACCAACACCTCTAAATATTGCTGGAACATTTCCCCAATCTTGAGCTCTTTTATCTCTTTGTTCTGCATATCCTAAACTACTTACTGGAATATTACTGTTGTTTAAAATATAAGCATCTAAATCTCCATCTTTATCATAATCAAAAAAGGAGGCATGTGTAGAAAATCCTGTTTTAGCAAGATTAAATTCAGCTGCTTTTTCTGTAAATGTTAAATCTCCATTATTGATATATAAGTCATTATCATGATTATTCCCTTTTAAGTTTCCTGCATTACTCACGTAAATATCTAACAGTCCATCTTGATTGATATCTACCATTACAACTCCAGTAGACCAGGGTTTGTTTCCTTCAATTCCACCAGTTTTAGAAATATCTTCGAATGTTAGATTGCCTTTATTGAGATATAGTTTATTGGCTACCATATTCCCAGTTAGGTAAATATCTGCCAAACCATCATTATTAATATCTCCTATGGCTACTCCTCCGCCATTGTAAAAATTTCTGTATTTAAAAATATTAAAGTTCTTTTGATTTTTAACTTTATTGAGAAAGTCAATGCCTGTGTCTTTGGCATCTAATAATGTAAATAAGGTTTGGGTTTTACTTGTGATTGACTTATTTTCCTTCTCTGAATTACAGGAATAAATTACCGCAACCAACATTACTAAAATAATTTTTCTTACTATAAATTGTGTCATTATTTATTTGCCTTTAAAAAAATAGGTATATTATTATTTATAGAAATAACATAAAATAGCTCCTCTTTAATTTTTAATGTTTCTATGTTTCTAGCTTCTCCAGAAATATTAAAATCTTGGTCTAAACTTTCGTTAAAAAAACCTTTTTTATTGTTCAACAAAATTAGACCATGAGAGGCATCTAATTTACCCAATTGTGTGTTAATATTGTAATTATTTCCAACTAAAAGAACATCGGTAAAACCATCGTTATTAAAATCGTCAAGAGCTATGTCATTTACAGAAGATACTTGAGCCTTAAATGGTAATTTGTGTTTTTTAAAGGTGTTGTTTCCTACATTCTCAAAATAACAACTTCCTAGTTCAAAAACTTGTTTTTTATAGGCTGCTCTTATCTTATCTTTCGGCAGAAGTTCTGTAAACGAAGCATCTGCAAAGTCCTTATAAGATAAATATTTTTTATTTAAAAATGGCAATTGCTTTACCAATTCATCTTTAGAGGCAAAGGGCGTCTCTTGTTTTTGATAAAAATAGGTGATGACCGGGTCTACTTTACCGTTATCATCAAAATCATTACTATACAGTGTTATGGGTTCACTCATCGTTGCTTTCAATCGAGTATTTAACCCCCAATTTCCTGCAATAAAATCTAGATCACCATCTTTGTCAAAATCGTGTACTTTAATGGAATTCCACCATCCATTTGTCTTTTCTAAGTGAGTGTTTTTTTGAAGTATTAACTTTTTACCATCATTTAAAAATACTTTTATAGGCATCCAATAACCAACAACAATTGCATCTAAAACATCGTCATTATTCAAATCTTTCCAAACAATATCTCGCACGTTACCGCTTTGTTGAAAGTCACTTCCAAACTTTTGCGTTGCATTGGTGAAATTCCCTAATCCATCATTCTCAAAAATATAGTGTGTTGGTGTTTTCCCAAACTGCCAAGGAACAATGTTTGAGACTATTGATATGTCTGTGTCTCCGTCATTATCTATATCTATTGCACTTACCCTGGAGGCATTGGTTTCAATTGTTGTAAACTGAATGGTATCTCTTTTAAATTTTCCATTGTAATTGATATATAATTTTGGTAGCAAAGGAGGTCCTTTTTTAAATTCGTTCCCACCGCTAACCACTAATAAATCTTTAAAATCATCTCCATTGGCATCAAACAAAACGGCATATACATCCTCATGAATTGCTGTATTTTTAAAAATAGAATCTTGCACGGAAGTAAATTTGCCTTTTTTATTTTGAATAAAAAGCTGACTTGCTTGAGATTTTCCTCCACTAATAAATAAATCATCTAATCCGTCATTATTTATATCAGAAACTGCAATATGTGGTCCTAAATTTGTGCTTGCATAGGGTATTATTTGATCTCTATTAAATTCTAACGATTGTGAATCTTTGTGTTTAAAACTAAGAATAGAATCTTTATTCACTAAAAAAGATGGTTGTTTTTTAATAGCTGTATGACGATATTTTTTAGTGGCATACTTATAAAAAACTTCTATTTCTTGATTGGTTTGTATGTTTTTTAATGTTTGAAACTTATTGTTTCCCCAAATAATCTGCAATGAATCTATTATTGTAGCATCTCCTAGCCCAAGATGTATTTTAGGTTCTACAGATGACAAATATCCTTTTGTCGTATAATTTTCTTCGGTGATTACTTGATCTTTATAATAAGCTTTTACAGTTGTCCCTATTCCAGATGTATTATTTGAATTTCCTTTAAACTTTATTTTTAAATAGTTATTCTGATAAATTTTATTTGAATTATTTTCTAATACATACGCTTCTTCATTAATATTATTAACAACCAAATCTAAATCACCATCATTATCTAAATCTACAGAAACACCTCCATTACTGAATGAGCTTCCGTGAGAAGTCCATGTTGAAGTTACATCGCTAAATGTCTTGTCTTGATTATTTTTATAAAAATAGTTTTTAACTTTTTTTTGAGGAATTTGCTTGGATAGTTCTAAATTCCTTTGTGATTTTTCTGTAGCCAACTGTTTTTGAATTGCTTCATTTGAAATGAAGTTTATAAAATCCATATCGTTGGTGGCTCCTAAGATCCCGTTAGTGATATAAAGGTCTTTAAAGCCATCATTATTGTAATCTCCAACAATTGGGCTCCAGGACCATTCTGTTGCAGCAATACCGCTTAAATAAGCTACTTCGCTAAAGGTTCCATTGCCATTATTATAATGCAATGTATTTTGCATAAACTGAGGAGAATATCCGTTTTTTAAATAATATTGATATGTCTGGTATGGATATTCTAGCCCTGAAGTTTTATATGTTTTTAAATTTTCTGGCAACATATCTAAAGAAACAATATCCAATTGAGCATCATTATTTAAATCGGCAATAGCATTTCCCATTGAAAAATGAGAGGTATGCCCTAAAGCTGATTTATCCTTAGAAATAATTTCTTTGAAGGTTTTGTCTTTTTGATTTATATATAGGTAATCATTTTCAAAAAAATCATTCCCTACATAGATATCTGGATAACCGTCATTAGTTACATCACCGACTGATAATCCTAAGCCATATCCAATTTTTCCTTGAAAAACACCAGACTGAGAGGAAATATCTACAAAATTTCCTTGTTTATTTTCAAATAATTTATCTCCAGACATTTGATCTACTTCTCTTCTTATAGCACCTTTCCCATAATTACTATTAGGATATAAAGAATGGTTGATTAAAAATAGATCTAAATCTCCATCTTTATCAAAATCAAAGAAAGAAGCTTGTGTTGCAAAAGAAGCAATGTCTAAACCATAAAAAGAAGCAGCTTCTTTAAAAGTAGGAACACCATTTTTACCTGGACCCTGATTTACAAATAATAAATTTTTCCCTTTAATTGAATTATGCATTCCTATTTTACAAATATAGATATCTAGAAATCCGTCATTATTAATATCTACAGTAGTGACACCGGTAGTCCAAGGAGTTACATTATTGATAAGTGCCTGTTTGGTAATATCTTTAAATTCAAGCCCTCCTATATTCAAATACAATTTATCTTCAGTTTGGTTTCCTGTAAAATACAAATCAGCGAAACCATCATTATTAAAATCTGCAGCGGCTACTCCTCCTCCATTATAATAATATAGATAATTTAAAATATTTAAATCGGTTGTACTTGTCAGTTTATTTTGAAACTTTATTTGAGTTTTGTTACTAGGTAATAAAACAAATAAAGAATCACTATTGTGACAAGACACTAATAAAAAAAGTAAACTGCATACTATAAACTCTTTCATACTGTAAGAGGTTATTATATTTAAAGTAAATAAGTTTTATAAATAATTAAAGAGGGTATAAATACCCTCTTTAATTTTAATATCAATAAAAGATAAAATTTAATATCCTGAATTTTGAACTAAATTAGGATTTAAAATTATTTGAGATGCTGGAATTGGGAAAACGTGACGATCTGTATTTCCAATAGCACTAGATTCTTTAAAATCCCAGTCTTTTGTGAATTGACCAAATCTAATTAAATCATTACGTCTCCAAAATTCTACAAAAAGTTCTCTACCTCTTTCATCTAAAATTTCTTGTTCTCCTACAGAAGCTAATGGTGAAGCACCTCTAACTGCTCTTAATGAATTTACCATTGCAGATGCATCTTGACCTGATCTAAGCATTGCCTCGGCCTTCATAAGATATGCGTCAGAATATCTAAAAAAGATTTCATGCTCTTTAAAAGCTCCAAAACGAGGGTTATATTTAATAACTCTAATACCAGAAACTTCATTATTATCGGTTAAACTAGCAGCTCCTGAAGCAGCATTTGTAAAATCTCTTGTAAAGCTTAATGGAGAACCTCCTCTTTCGTTTAATGGAGTTCCATTTGGAGTATATTGTTGACCAATTAAAAAGCCATTACCAACATTTGAACCATCTATGTAACCATCTCCATTATCATCTCCATTTATAAGAGGATCACTTGAAGAACCATTTGAAATTCCAGCTGGTGGGACACCACCTCTTCTTTCTTCTTGTCCATCTATTGGATTTCCATCTGCATCTAATCTATTGTTATTAGCATCTCCTTCAAATAAGTCATAGTAATCAGCTAAGGTTGAAAAACCATTCCAACCACCACCACCAATCTCTGTAGAGCTATAGTGCAATGTGTTGAAAATTCTGTTACCTACGGCTGTTGGAATATACCAGATAGTTTCAGTGTCAGCAGAGGCTTTAAAAATATTAAAATATCCGCTTTGTAATTGATAACCATCTGAAGAAATTTCATCTACTAAAGAAATTACTCTATTCATGTCTGCAGCATCTGCTGAGGTATTTGTAAACACGTGTTTATTTAACATCACTTTTGCTAATAAATATCTAGCAGCTGTTTTTGTTCCACGATTATAATCTCCATTTGCAGTTCCAGCTTCTAGACCAGCTATAGCAGCTTCTAAATCTGAAGCTATAAAACTAACTGCATCAGCTCCTGAATAAACAATAGGATCGTCTACTGGAGAAGCAGTGGTATCTCTAAAAGGTACTTGACCAAAGTTGTCCAATATTACATACATCCCTAAAGCTCTTAAAAAATGAGCATGAGCTCTAACATTATCAGAAGATCCTGAACGATCATCTATAATTTCACTACCTGTCAGTTGAAGTTCATTCCATTGATTCCATACGTTTGTAATAAAAGCATGATCTGGAGTCCATGTATGTTGATGTAATTGTCTCCAAATACCATTATCTCCCCAATCAGAACCTCTAGTAGGAATTAATAATGCATCTGTTGTAACTTCACTCAATGCAAATAAATTTGCTTGATCACCTATGTAACCATTTAAACTATTGTACATGTTATCTAACGAACTACTAGCTTGTTCCGGACTAAGTCCATCAAAATTAGCGGCAAGTATAGAATCTGTTTCATTAATTTCCAAGTCGGAACATGAAAATATTAACCCAATGGACATAAGTAAGACCACAAAGGTTTTTGAGTATGTTTTATTTAAGTATTTCATAATTTTTATATATTAAAATTTTGCACTTATTCCAAAAGTTATCGTTCTAGGTCTTGGGAATGATGTGTAATCAATCCCTGCACTTGGAATTCCACTTCCTAAATCACCCGTTGCAGATGATACTTCAGGATCTAAACCACTGTAATCTGTTATTATAAACAGGTTCTGTCCGTTTAAAGATAGTCTCATAGATTTTAAAGATCCTTTTTCTTTTAAAGGAACATTATAACCAAATGACAAGTTTTGTAATCTTATAAAATCTCCTTTTTCTAAGTACAATGTCGAAACTTCTTGAGATGTATTAGTCAAACCAGTAGTTGTTCCATTTCTTGATGTTGCAAAAGTAGGTCTATTTAAGAATGCGTTTGCTGTATTGTTGTAAACATAAAAACCAAACTGACCAGAGAAATAAGCTGATGCGTCAAAATTACCCGATTTAAAGTTTAAAGAAAGTCCAGTATTTATATCTGGAAGAGCGTCTTTACCAACAAAATCTTTGGTATCTGCTGAAAAATTTGGTGTACCAGTAGCATCTTCAGAATATTCTGCCATGTAGTAAGAAAATAAAGACATTCCTTCCCCAAGGCGTTGTGCAAATGCACCTGTAAGACCCGGTCCATTTAAAACTCCAAAGTCTGCGGTAGCTCCTCTAAGACCTTCAACAGTGTTTTTGTTGTAAGCAATATTAAAATCAACTGAAAAACTTGAGTTTTCAGTTTCTACTAACTCATAACCTAAACTAAATTCTACTCCTTGATTGATAACCTTTCCATCTTCTAAATTTTTAAATACAAAAGGATCAAAAGCTGGTGCGGCAGCAGACTGTCTAAATAAAAGATCACTAGTTTCTTTACGATAGAGGTCTATTGCACCTCTAAGTTTATCAGAATTAAATCCAAAATCTAATCCAACATTTAAATCTAATGTTGACTCCCATTTCAAGTCAGGATTTTGTACTGCAACAGTAGTTAATCCAGGTCTGTTAATAGTTCCATCATCACTTATCCCTGGAGAAGAAAAACGTTGTCTTTTTAAATAATTAGCATACCCTAATCCTCCCTGATTACCAGTAATACCGGCACTTGTTCTTAACTTTAATGTTGAGATATTTTCACCTACAAAATCTTCTTCACTCAATTTCCATGCGAAAGCTGCTGATGGGAAAAATCCATATTTTGAATTTGTACCAAAACGAGAAGAACCATCTGCTCTAACAGTTGCAGTGAATAAATATTTTTCGTTTAAGGAATAATTTACTCTACCAAAGAACGATTGAAGTTCATCTGTGTTATCAAAAGCATCTAGCCATAAAGAACTAAATGACGATCCCGCAGAAAGTACATCTGAGTTATTAAATGGAGATAATCTATTTACAAAACTTGAATTAGAATCATACCCAAACTGTTGATAAGAACCTGAAACTCCTGATTGTAATTCAGATGTTATTGAAGCAAGACTAGAAGCACCTCCAATTCCCCATCCTTGGGAAGAAAACCCTTGACGTCTGAAGTCCTGAAATGAAGAACCTAATGTAGCATCCAAGTTAGAGTTTTCAAAGTCTTTGTTGTAATTCATAGTGAATTCAACTAAATTACTTGTAACTTCTAAAGTATTATAAGATGCTTGACCGTTTCCTGTAATTCTACCGGAATTGTTATATTCTCCTGTAACTAAAGAGCTTGCATTTGAATCAGATGTATCATACCCCAGATTAACTTTAGCAGTTAAATTATCAGTAATAGAATATTCTAGAGATGCATTTAAAAGCAATCTGTCAGTTTCTGTCGTAGCATCATAGTTCGCTAACATGTTAGCAGGATTTAATCTATTTCCTTCTAAAAAGAAGTTTGGGTCATTTGGCCAAGTAGGAAGGGCTGCATATGCTGCTCCTATAATATTTCCACTAGCTCCTGCTCCTCCACTTACAAGAGGTACCTCGTCATTAACACGTGCAAAAGAACTTTGTACGTTTAACTTTAATTTATCCTCTAAAAAGAATTGAGTAGCATTTATTCTTCCTGAAATTCTTTCTTGTCCAGATTTTTCAAGAATACCGTTTTGATCAGCATAAGAAAAACTAGCTCTTAAATTACCCTTATCATAACTATTTGAATAAGTGAAATTAGTATTTGAAGATACTGTAGATCTCATAATTACATTTTGCCAATCAGTGTTACCACCAGCGTCGTCAAATGTAGGTACTTGATTTCCTGTAACAGTCGTAAAATTTGATCTGTATTGATCAGCATTAAACAAGTCATATCTGTTAGCAGGGTCTGAAAAACTAAGATTTGAAGAAAATTCGAAAACTCCCCCTCTACTGTTTTTACCACTTTTTGTGGTAATAATTATAACACCATTAGAACCTCTGGAACCGTAAATAGCGGTTGCTGAAGCATCTTTTAAAACAGATATAGATTCTATATCTGAAGAATTTATAAAGCTTAAAGGATTTCTTGCAGAATCACCTCCGTCAACAACACCTCCAGAAGATGGAACTGTTGATTCATCTGAAAGCGGAATACCATCCACCACAAATAAAGGATTGTTATTTGATCTAATAGAATTTGACCCTCTAATTCTAATTGCTATTCCTGCACCTGGCTCACCACTAGCAGAAGCTATTTGTACACCCGCAGTTTTTCCTTGAATTAATTGTTCTGGAGAAGAAATTACTCCTTGATTAAAGTCTCCTGCTTTTACAGAGGCTACAGCACCTGTAGCATCTTTAATAGTAGTTGAACCATACCCAATGATAACAATCTCGTCTAGCTCTGATCTATCTTGTATCATTGTAACATTTATAACATTTTGAGAACCTACGCTTCTCTCTTCTGTTGTATACCCTAGATAGCTAAAAACTAACACATCACCTTGACTGGCGTTAATTGCATAGTTTCCGTCAAAATCTGTTTGGACTCCTGTTGTTGTACCTTTAATGGTAATACTAACACCTGGTAAACTACCATCTGCGTCAGTAACAACTCCCTTGATTGATTGTCCAAATGTTAAGCTCCCTATTAGAAGCATAACAATCAACAAAGGTTTTTTAAGTAAACTGTTTTTCATAAAAGTTTAATTTTAATTAATAATGATTTGTTTGAATTAATGTTTGATTTTTTACAAATTTAATACTTTTTTAATTCTTAAATATGAATTTGACAAAATTTGAACACCAAAATACCATTTTTTTGGGTTTTAAAATTATAAAACAAACACAAATAGCGAAAACCTTTTCGCTATTCATGATTAATTAAATTGCTAATAAAAACCGATAGTATTTAGCTCTAATTCAGTAAAATTAAATTTCTTTTATTTTTATTTTTTTAAAAGAAACCTGATCGCTATGATCTTGTAGGCCAATATAACCTGTTTTAAATTTTCCAAAACCCTCCCAGTCTTTAAATTTTGAATTGGCAACCATTTTTTCCCATTCAACTCCATAAAGAGGGAACGAAATTGTAGTCTTTCCATTCATTGTTACATTTGCATTGTTAATTTTATGGTTAACTTCAATAACACAGCTATTCCATTCTCCAGCTGGATATATATCTTCTTCTGGATACCCAATCATATCATATAAAGAACCGGCCTTATGAATTCCATTCCCAACAAACGAATCTGGATGCTTTGCATTGTCTAAGACCTGTATCTCAGGGCCAGTCATATAAGCCTCAGAAAACTTTTCACTTTCATAGACACCCCAAAAAATACCACTATTCCCTGCTTCTGATATTTTCCACTCTAGTGATAAAATAAAATTAGTATACATTTTCTTTGAAATGATGTTTCTCCCTCCTTCTTTACCTGGAGTAAATACCATCGCATCATCTTTAATAGTCCATTCTGGGTATATGTCTTCAGAAAGATAACCACGCCAATTATCTAAAGAGCTTCCATCAAATAAAATTGTCCAATCATCATCATTGGTTGTTACACTTGATGTTTCAATCTTCTGTGTTTCCTCTTTTACTTTCGGTTTTTTTTCTGTTTGGTTACATGCCACTAAAAAGCATAAACACAATAATAAAGTTATTCTTGCCATATTTATAATATTAAATTCCTATGATTCTTTTTAATTGATCTTCATTTTTATCTGCTTCGCTTCCAGCAAAATCATCAAACTTTTTGCTAGTTGTTTCAATGAGATGATTTTTAATGAAAGTTACGCCTTCTTTGGCTCCTTGTGCTGGACTTTTTATCACACACTCCCATTCTAATACAGCCCATACATAACATCCATATTCAGTTAATTTAGAAAAAACTTGTTTAAAATCTACTTGACCGTCTCCTGGAGACCTGTACCTTCCTGCTCTATTTTTCCAATCATTATAGCCACCAAAAGTTCCTTTTTTACCTGTGGCATGAAATTCTGCATCTTTTACATGAAAAGCTTTTATAAATTGATGATAGTGATCTATATATTTTAAATAATCTAATTGTTGCAATACAAAATGTGATGGATCATATAAAATATTAACTCTCTTATGATTTCCTGTTGCTTCTAAAAATCGTTCAAAAGTATCTCCATCATGAATATCTTCAACGGGATGTACTTCATAACAAACATCTACGCCTTGATCATCAAAGGTGTTTAAAATAGGCAGCCATCTATTAGCCAGCTCTTTAAACCCTGTTTCTATTAAACCCTTAGGTTGTTGTGGCCAAGGATGCATCATTGGCCAAAGTAGAGATCCAGAAAAAGTAGCATGTGTTTTTAAACCTAAACGCCTACTTACAATGGCAGCTTTTTTCATTTGATCTATGGCCCACAAGGTTCTTTCTTTTGGTTTTCCTTGTAATTCTTTAGGTGCAAAAACATCAAACATTAGGTCGTGAGCTGAATGAACTGCCACTAGTTGTCCTTGAATATGAGTTGATAGTTCTGTAATTTCCAAGCCAAAAGAATTTATTTTTCCTTTAAACTCATCACAGTATGTTTGACTTTCAGAAGCAATATCTAAATCAATAATACTTTTGTCTAATGTAGGTATTTGAACACCAATATACCCAAGGTTACTTGCCCATTTACACAGACCTTCTAGAGAGTTAAAAGGTGCTTTTTCATCCATAAATTGTGCTAAAAAAACAGCAGGTCCTTTAATTGTTTTCATATTTTTTATTCAATAATTAAAAATTACAATGCATAGTTTTCATCAATAGCCACCCATACATTTCCGTTTGTATGTGATGTAATAGCTTTTTCTATAAAACTCATACCTCTTACACCATCTATAATGGTTGGAAATTCACCTTTATTATAAGGTTCATTACAAATTGCTCTGGCAACTCCTTTATATATGTTCCCCATAGCATCAAAAATTCCTTCTGGATGTCCTGGTGGTAATTTTGTTCCATCTAAAGATAGCTCACTATTGTATACATGCCCTGGTTTTAAAACTTGTAATGGTTTTCCGTCTTGCATTAAATACAAGTAATTTGGGTTTTCTTGTTCCCATTTAAGCCCTGCTTTATCACCATACACCTTTACTACAAAACTATTTTCTTCACCTGTAGCAATCTGACTTGCACAAATAACTCCTTTAACATTCTCAGAGCATCGCAGCAAAACAGTACCGTCTACGTCCATTGGATTATCATCATAAACATGATTTAAATCTGCTAATATTTTTTCAATTTTAACACCTGAAACATACTCTAACATATCAAAAGCATGGGTTCCAATATCGCCAATACAACAACTTATTCCTGATTTTTCAGGATTTAAACGCCAAGTTGTTTTTCTTTTTTCTACGTCATGTATTAGAGGATTTATCCATCCTTGGTAATACTGAGCATCTACTTTTTGAACATTTCCTATAACTCCTTGTTGAATCATTTCTCGCATTTGGCGAACCATAGGATATCCTGTATAAGTATAGGTGACCGCAAATACCGTTTTCTTTTCTTGAAGAATTGAATAGAGCTCTTGTGCTTCTTGGTAAGTAGTCGTTAATGGTTTTTCACAAATAACATGAAATCCGTTTTCTAACAGTTTTTTTGCCATAGAAAAATGCAAGAAGTTAGGCGTTAAAATAGAAACTACCTGCATTCTTTGCTCTTTGGGTAACTGTAATTCTTGGGCTACTAAAGTTTCAAAATCTATATAAACTCTATCTGTTGGGAGACCAATTTTTGTAGCAAACTCAATATTTTCATCCCAATTGGGGTTAAAAACTCCTCCAACAATTTGATATCTATCAAACATTGAGGAAGCAATACGGTGCAACACGCCAATTAAAGAATTGCCACCACCACCTAAAATTCCTAATCTTATTTTAGAACTACTCATGTGTTACTATCCTTTATATTCTATTTTTTCATCTTTAAACAATACAGCAAAAATTGCCATTACTACCACTGCAAATACTGCTGGAAATATCCATATATCTTGCCAAGCGTGAGAGCCATCTGAAAGTAAATTCTTGTCTACAACTTGTCCTGAAATCCAAAAACCAACTAACATTCCAACACCATAAGTTGCCAGTGTTATTAAACCTTGTGCAGCACTTTTAACTTTTTCTCCTGCTTTAGAATCGGTGTAAATTTGACCCGATACAAAAAAGAAATCATAGCAAATTCCATGCAAGGCTATTCCAGTAATAATCATAAAAAATAAATCGCCGTTATTACCATAAGCAAAAAGCACGTATCTAATTGCCCATGCTAACATACCAAAGAGAATGGTTTTTTTGAAGCCAAACTTTTTGAAGAAAAAAGGCAATAATAACATAAATACTACTTCAGATATTTGACCTAATGAGGCCCAAGCCGTAGAGTTTTCTACCTGATATTCTGTTAAAAAAGGACTAATGTTCTGATAGTAAAAAGCCAATGGAATGCAAATTAAAACTGAAGAGATAAAAAAGACTAAAAAATTTCTGTCTTTTAATAATTTTAAGGCATCTAAGCCTAAAATATCTTTAATGGTTACATTTTCATCTTTACTTATAGATGGTGGTGTTTTAGGTAAAGTAAAACTAAAAACCCCTAACACTACAGATGCAATAGCAACCATTGTAAAGGTATTTGACAACATGCCTTGACCAATATTTTCTATTGAATCCCATTTAAATAGGAAGCTAATAGCTAAACCAGCTAAAATCCAACCTACTGTACCCCAAACTCTAACCATCGGAAATTGCTTTGCTGGATCGCTCATTTGATGAAACGATACTGAATTTACCAATGCCAATGTTGGCATGTAGGCAATCATATATCCTAAAACGTAGGGATAAAAAACAGAAAATTCTGTAGATTGAGCCATTAAATACATTAACACCGCGCCAACAAGATGTAGTACTCCTAATATTTTTTCAGCATTAAAATATCTATCTGCAATTAAGCCAATAATAAAAGGTGCAATGATAGCTCCCCAAGATTGGGTAGAATATGCCATAGCTGTTTCTCCCCCTGATGCACCTAGGTTACTTCCTAAAAAAGTACCCATGGTCACAAACCATCCTCCCCAAATAAAAAATTCGAGAAACATCATTAATGACAATTGAAATTGAACTGATTTTTTCATATTACTAAAGGTTAATTTGTGATATTATCTAGTTGATTTTAAAATTACTTGATTTTTTTTGCTGCTATCAATAACAAATCTTTGGTGGCTTTAATTCCAGCTGGTTCATCTAATCTATCTCCCTCATATTCTACACCTATAAAACCAGTATATTCAGCATCTTTTACAATTTGTAACATTTTTACAAAATCTATGGTGGTTTCGTTTCCATCAGCATCAAAATCATAGGATTTTGCACTTACTGCTTTGGCTGCAGGCATCATCAATTCTGTTCCTTTATATTTATCGGGATACACTTCAGCACAATCTCCCCATTTTTCATTCACATTTTTTCTTTTTGTACACCAATTTCCAAAATCTGGAAGTGTTCCACAATTTTCCATATTTACATCATTAATAGCAGCCATTAACTTATCTGGATCTGAAGATAACCATCCATGATTTTCACATAAGACATTGATGTTTTTTGTTGCGGCGTATTCAGATAGTTTTCTCAACCCATCCACTACAGATGTTTTCCAAATCTCCGGGTCGTTGGTTCCAAAAGTATTGACACGAATAGAATGACATCCTAATATTGCTGCGGCGTCTATCCATCGCTTATGGTTTTCAACAGCCTGATCTCGCTTAGACTCATCTGGGTCAGCTAAATCACCTTCATCATCTACCATAATTAAAACATTTTGTATTTTTTCTCTTTCACTTAGGGTTTTTAGCGAATCTATAACAACATCAAATCCTAACTTTTCAACTTCAAACTTATACAATTGACTCACATACTCTAAGCCTTCAAAACCCATTTCTTTTGCCTGAGAAGCAAAATGAAACGGTGATTTTTTTTCAGTTCTTACATATTGGTTTAATGACCACTGCGCTAAAGAAAGTTTAAAAAACAGATCAGATTTATTAACTGATACTGTGGCAGAAGCAACTTCTTTATTCACCTCTTTTTTGCAACTAGAGATTGTTGTAGACAAAAAAAATATTGAAATAAAAAATAGAGCTTTTGATATAATAGTTGAATTCATTTTAATCTGATTTTTATTATTCTGTAAATTGAAAGTATAACATCGCGCTTAAAATTATGTGTACAATTGTTCAGTGAAAAATTTTAAACAAAAATTAAGTAGCTCTAATCGCTCTTTTTCGATAAGCTACAGGAGTACATTTTTCTTGTTTTTTAAACATGGTTGCAAAATACTGACTTGTAGAAAAGCCACATAAATAGGCTACATCAGAAATATTCATTTCAGGGTGTTCTAGCAATACTTTTTTAGACATTTCTACACGTTTAAGCATCAAGTATTTCATGGGCGTTAAATTGGTTAATTGCCTACAATGAAATGTAAATCTAGTAAGGCCAACTCCAGAAGATTTGGCCATCTTTTCTACGGTCCAATTCTCAGATAAATTAACATCTAATTCTTTTAAAAATTGGTGAACACTTCTAGAACTATTCATTAATTTCTCATCTAACTGCACCTCTTCAACGGCTAATAAATCTAAAAGAAATAGTAATAAATCATTCACTAATAATCGTATTTTTGAAGCATTACTTCCTTCATTATCAGAATCTACCGCTTTTCCAATTCGTTGAAAGCAATCTAAAATCCGCTTGTCTGCTTTCCAACAAAATTTTTCATTCTGTCGTAAAATATTGGTTAGTTTTTCAAGATCTTTAGGCGCCAATATAATCCAATCTGGCCAAGACCAATTTTGATGAGGCCTTCTCACATCTAAGTCTAAAATAATCCAATAAAACTTTCCCATTCCTATAACTGGTCCTCCAACTTTATGAACTTCCCAAGGTCTTGTAATGGTTAAGTTATTGGGTAGTAATTCTAATGCTTGATTTTCTTGTGAGTAGGGCATAGAACCAGATTCTAAAAAATGAATCTCAATTCCCTCATTTCTATGCCAATCTAAACCCCAGTCTTGTGGTTCATTAGCATCCCAATACCCAATGCTATTAAGGCCTATTGTATCTTCTGTTAATCGCTTCCCAGGATAGGTGTGCCTGGCTAAAGCATTGAATTTTATTTTTTTTCTACTCACCGCGTCAACTAGAGGGATACAGGTATCTGCATGATACTCTATTCCATTCTCTTTAAAAGGCGATATGTTTTGTATATTTATTTTCACTGAAAAATATTGAACATAATAAAAACGCAAATTAATTAATTTGGCTTAGAATAATGTAAATTTACATGTATAAAATTCAGAATTTTACAATAATCGGTCTCTAAAATTATAATGAATGGACAAAAACAAGGTAAAAACAGAAGATAATCAATTTGATGCTATTGTAGTTGGCACCGGAATTTCTGGAGGTTGGGCAGCAAAAGAACTTTGCGAACAAGGATTTAAAACATTGGTCCTAGAGCGAGGCAGAATGGTAAAACATATTGATGATTATCCAACTGCAAATCTAGATCCTTGGGATCTTCCAAATGGAGGAAAAACAACACAGGAAATAATTAATCGTAAGCCAAAACAACATAGAACAGGATATACTACAAATCCTGCACGAGAACACTTTTTTGTTGATGACGTAAAACATCCTTACAACGAAGTAAGGAGATTTGATTGGATGCGCGGCTACCATGTTGGTGGGCGTTCTTTAATGTGGGGGAGACAAAGTTACCGGTTAAGTGATGTTGATTTCGAAGCTAATAAAAAAGATGGTGTTGCAGTAGATTGGCCAGTTCGCTACAAAGAAATAGAACCTTGGTATGATAAGGTTGAAGAATACATTGGTGTTAGTGGGCAGAATTTAGGATTGAAACATTTCCCAGATCAAAAACTACTAAAACCCATGGAATTAAATTGTGTAGAAGAACATTTACAAAGTAAAATATCAGAAAACTTTGATGATGAAAGAGTTTTAACAATAGGAAGAACAGCTCACATTACAGAAGGTACTAAGGAAGGACTAGGCAGGAGTACTTGTCAATACAGAAGTAGATGTATGAGAGGCTGTCCTTACGGTGCTTATTTTAGCAGTAACTCCTCCACATTACCCGCTGCAGAAGCCACAGGTAATATGACACTTAGGCCCAATTCTATTGTACATGAAGTTATTTACGATGATACTACAAAACAGGCTACTGGTGTTCGTGTTATTGACGCAGAAACTAAAGAAACTCATATATATAACGCAAAAGTCGTTTTTTTATGTGCTTCTTCAATAGCTTCTGCTTCTATTCTCTTACAATCAAAATCTGAAAGATTTCCAAACGGATTAGGAAATGACAGTGGAGAATTAGGGCATAATATTATGGATCATCATTTTCATGTTGGTGCCACTGCAACGGCAGAAGGCTATGATGATAAGTATGTAAAAGGAAGAAGACCTAATGGTATTTATATTCCAAGATTTAGAAATCTAGGAGGAAACACTACTATGAAAAGTTTTAAAAGAGGCTACGGGTATCAAGGTGGTGCTAGTAGAGAAGATGCTTCAGAATTGGTTGCTGAATTAAAATATGGACCAAAATTAGCGGAAGCTATTTTAAAACCAGGAGAATGGAATGTGAATTTATTAGCTTTTGGAGAAACTTTACCAGATCATAACAATAAGATGTATTTAGATGAAAGTAAAAAAGATGAATGGGGCTTGCCTACCATAACTTTTGATGCAGCTTTTGGAGAAAATGAATTTGAAATGAGAAAAGACATGCAAGAGCAAGCTAAAAAAATGTTAGAAGCCGCAGGTTATAAAAATGTTCAAGGATACGATAATGGCGGTAAAGCCATGGGATTAGGAATTCACGAAATGGGAACTGCAAGAATGGGAAAAGATCCAAAAACATCTGTTTTAAACAAACACAATCAAATACACGCATGTAAAAATGTATATGTTACTGATGGCGCATTTATGACTTCTTCAGGCTGTCAAAACCCATCATTAACCTATATGGCTTTTACTGCCAGAGCAGCCAATCATGCTGCTAAAAATTTTAAAAAGAACGCTTAATAAATCAACATATGAAACGTAGAGACGCATTAAAAAATATAGGATTTGCTGCTGGTTTTGCAATTATAACACCAAGCATTTTTAGTATGTTGCAAGGGTGTACTGGTGATTCTGTAACATGGATTCCAAACTATTTAACTTCAGATGAAAAAATATTTGTAACAAATTTAGCGGATATTATGATTCCAAAAACTGCTACTACTCCTTCGGCAACTGAAGTAAATGTTCCACAATTTATTGACAAATATATTGATGAAGTTTTAGATACCGATGATCAAGAAATAACCAGAGCCGCGTTTATAAAAGTAATTGCTATTCTAAGACCAGATGCAACAGCTGATTTAGGAGATACAACAACAGAGCAATACAAAGCATTATTGGATGATCATATGCTTTTAAAAGGAGAAATTGATCAAGAAAGAACTGCAGATCCAGAAGCGCTGTTGATGACAACTTCTGAATTTTTGAATCAGTTAAAATGGATGATTATTAATGCCTATAAAAATTCTGAAGAAGTAGGTGAAAATATCTTAGCCTATGACCCTGTTCCTGCAGCTTACTATTGTGGTGACTTACAAGAATTAACTGGAGGAAAATCTTATTCACTATAACAACTATGAAGTATTTTTTTTATAACATCGCTTTAATTATTCTTTTAAGTGCTTGCTATAGTTGTAAAAAAAGTAACTCAACTAAAATTAACATTGACGTTAATTCACCAGAAAACTGGAAATCACTATTTAATGGTGAAAACTTAGATGACTGGATCGTAAAAATTAATGGCTACAAATTACATGACAACCATCTTAATACCTTTAGAGCTGAAAACGGTATTCTAAAAGTATCCTACGACCAATACGATAATTTTACAGACGAATTTGGCCATTTATTTTACAAAACTCCTTTTACTAATTATAGATTAAAATTACAATATAGGTTTTTAGGAGATCAAGTTATTGGCGGTGAGCCTTGGGCAACAAAAAATAGTGGTATTATGATCCATAGCCAAGCTCCAGAAACCATGCTTTTAAAGCAAGGGTTTCCTTTGTCTTTAGAAGTACAACTCCTAGGAGGAGTCACTCCCGGTGAGCCTCGCCCTTCTGGAAATTTATGCACTCCTGCTACTCATGTAGTTATGAATGGTGAGCAAATTACAGAACATTGTATCATGGCAGAATGTAAAACGTATTACGGTGAAGAATGGATAGAAGCGGAAGTTCTTGTAAACAACAATTCTATTACTCATTTTATTGATGGAAGACCAGTAATTACCTATTCTATGCCAACTATTGGCGGAGATTTTTTAGACAGCACTTCAAAAGAAATTCAAGCAAAAGACGGTGAGTCGCTTAAAGGTGGCTACATCTCGTTACAAAGTGAAAGCCACCCAATAGAGTTTAAGAATATTCAGATTTTAGAACTCTAAAAATTAATTATATAAATTATTCTACAATTAATTTTCCTTTCATCATGGCATAATGTCCCGGGAAACTACAAATATAAGTATAGGTTCCTGCTTCCGGTGCTACAAACTCAATAACGGTACTTTCTCCACCTCCTATCATTTTTGTATGTGCAATAACTTCTATAGTTCCTTCAGGGATATAGTCATTGTTCTTTGAAGCAGCTGCCTTCACTGCAAATGCAGAGGGTTTTACTCCATTTTTTAAGAAAACAACATTATGTCCCATAATTCTTTTATCTAGTTTCCCTGTATGAGTTAGAGTCACTCTTACTTTCTGACCTGAGCTAACATTAATTTTTCTAACATCAAACCTCATTCCATCATTTGAAGTAATCGCAACATTAGCAACACCTTTTGCATCGACAACAACATTTGTTTTGTCATCGGTTTTATTTTTCTTTTTAGTGATTTCTAATTTAGTTTCCTTTGAAGTATTCTGCGGAGGATTTGGCTTTTGATCTTTACCACAACTTACTAAAAATAATAATCCTAATGCTACTATTATTTTGTTCATCATTTATTTTTATTTATAAGCTATAAAAATACTAAATTCTGTATTTAGAGTCAAAAAAAAGTAACTGTAAAAAACAAATTTTAATTCCTTTTATTAATTGCATCTTACAATTGTTAAAAAATTAGTACATTTAAGAACCTAAAACCTTATCAAAATGAAAAAAATATTATTCTTATTGTCTCTTACTTTGTGTTTTGTAAGTTGCTTGGACTCAAATCCCTCATATCCTGAAAACTTAGCTACAGCAAAAAAACTCTTCGCTCTTCACGGTGAAGAAAATCTTGAAGAACAACTTAACCTTATTAGTAAAGAGTTTCAGGGGGAATCCCCTTTTTATAATTCTGAAATGATGGGTTATGATGAATTTTCTAAAATGTTAAAAGGGTATCATGATGCATTTGAAAATATAAAATATAATGCTAGAACATGGCTTCCTGGAACTGATTCCTTAGGAGTTTTTGATGGTAGTGTAAGAACCTATGGTGAATGGACTGGAATGCAAGTTCAAACCGGTAAACAATTAAACTTAAAAGGGTATTGGTATTTTGATTTCGATGATAATGGGTTGCTTAAGGCGCAAGGAGACTTTTTTGATGCTGGAGGAATGTTAGACGCAGTTTACCCAAAAAACTTAGTAATTGTTGGTTTAGATGTTAAATCTGGTCAATTAGATAAAGTAATGGAAATACTCGATAGCAAAGGAGGGCTTCCAACAACTCGCGCATATGATGGCTGTATCTCTTTAGAGTTAGCTATTAATGAAGAAAGCAATACCATATGGATTATTGGAAATTGGGAAAGCTTTGACAAGTACAATACATATTTAAAATGGAGACAAACAGAAGATACTGTTATTGGTAAAATGGTTCCTTATTTAAAAGGTGGTGAAAAAGGACTAAAAATTATTCAACCAAATGTAGGTTATAAATCTTACTAAGATGTTTATAATAAAATATTACTAACTAAATAATCAATAAAAATGAGAAAAATAATTTTGTGTGCATTTGCTCTTGCACTTCTTGTTGGTTGTCAAGAAAACAACCAAACTTCTACAGATTCTAAAATGAGTGTTTTTAAGAAAAACACTGAAACAACTAAAGCTTGGCTAGCTGCATTTATGCAAAATGATTCTACTGAATTCTTTTCAGATAAATACATGAGTGAAGACTTTATTTGGTCTCCTCCAGCAGTAGGAATGGATTCTCTTCCCAAAGCTGAATGGGAAAAAGCCTTTCGTGCTTTCATGGTAAACTATGATAATAAAAAACTTACCAATCCTCAATATTATGCAGCCTTAGGTGAAGATAACTTACCTGATGGAAATGTAAGAGCCTATGGAACATGGACTTCTAATTTTGCTGCTAATGGAAAAAAGAGCATGCTTAAATGGTATGCTGTTTTACAATTTAATGAAGAAGGAAAATTATCACACTATATGGAATGGTATGATTCCGCAGATTTATCAAAAGAATTTAATTAATTGATCAATTTAAATATTATAAAAATGAAAAAACTACTATTTTTAATGTTAAGTATCGCTTTGTTTATAAGCTGTACTCAAGTAACTGCTCCAACTGAAGTGGTTAGTTCAAATGGGGAACCTGAAGGACCTCATACTTCAGTAGAATGGAAAGTTTGGGCTTACAGTACTGCTGCTCCATCATATATTGCTGCTAATTGCACTGTAGTTGATGTGGACGGAACAGTATTGAGAGAAGGAACAAATGGATGGACTGCTATGGCGGCAAATCCAAGAGGAATGTCTGATCCTAAAAATGGTTGGAAAGACCCTCATGAGGCAATGCCAATGGTTGGTGATGGACCAGCAATGCAATGGGCAATGGCATATATGGGTGGTAAAACACCTGAAATGAATGCTGACGGTTGGGCATGGATGCTACACGGTGATATGGGAGAAGACAACACAAAACAGTTAGTCTTTAACAAAGAAGATGCCGCAGAAGGTCAATGGATAGAATCTGGAGCACACTTAATGCTTTTCCCGAAAGATCCGGCATCACTAGAAGGTCAAACTACTGACTTTAATAGCGGAGCTCCTTATATTATGTTTAAGGGCACTGGTTACGATCATTTAATGATTCCTGTTGAAGGGTACTACAAGTATCAAAAACCTATGTAATTATAATTCTAAAAAAACCTCCTTACGGGGGTTTTTTTTATTTCTTAACTTAATTTCTCTTTACTATTTTAAATTTACTAAAGTAGTTGTCATTTTTAAGAACTATTATATAAATACCTCCATATAGTGTACTTAAATTAAGTGACTTAGAAATAACTTTTTTATTTTTAAAAATAACTTTTCCTTGAATACTGTAAACACTCGCTCTTAAATCGATTAAATTAGTGTCTAAATAAACAACATTATGGGTTGGATTTGGATATAAAACTACTTTTTCTGTAGCTGTTATTTGTTCGCTAGAAAGAGTTTCAACATCTTCTATGATAGCTTCAAAATCATCTAAGAAATATGTTCCTTCATTATTACCAAGTAACACTTGAACTTGTATTGAAGTCGTATTATCAGGTATTGTGTACTGTAACTCAAAAGGACTCGTTGGATATTCATTTGTTAAGTTAAATTCTGATGAAGGCACAAAAGTAGTACTTTCATTCACGATAGCTTTAACTCTTATTTTAAAAGACAGACCATTAGTTGTCAGAGATTTAGCATATGCTTTAATCGTTATTTTTTTATCTGTAAGATCTTGTGTAAATACACGATTAATCAATAGTACTTTGTTATAATTGTCCGAAGAAGTGACCTCAACTTTTGCTCCTGAAACACCATTTCTAGAATCAGAGGTTGCATCCGAAAATGATGCCACTGCTATGCCTGAAACATTAAAACTCCAATCTGTATCAAAGCCACATTCAAAATCTGGATTTAAAATAATACTATTTTCTGTAGACCCATAACAAAGAGGCCATGTTCCTGAGCTTAATAAAGCATCCCTAACGTCTAAAACCCATATCCCAGAAATTATATTCGTTGTATTCGGATTATCTGTTCTTAGATGAATTGCTTTATTCGATTTATTTCCGGCATCCCATACAGAGAAAGAAAATCCTCTGTTAATTGCCTGTTCAGCCAAATATCTATGGTATTCTACTCTGCTGGCGTTTACAGGGCCACCATATAATCCATAAACACCAGTATTATAATTCAATCCGTTTTCATTATCTGCTCCAAATTCACCTAATGTTATAGGAATGTTTTTAGAGTTTGACCAATTTTTAACAGCATCAAAATGAGCATCAACTGAATTTTTATCTGCATTGGTGCCCCAATTAAAATCATTATTGTTTACAGTTGATGAGCTTGTAAAGCTAAATGGTTGGTAATAATGAAAAGAAGCAATTAAATAGTTATCACTTTCAATGACCGCATCACTAATCTGTTGAGGAGCATTTTGAGAATTTTGCCCACCACCAGTAATGATTATATTTCTAGTGGTATTATTTACATCGGAAGTTCTAATGGTTGAAATAATCATTGTATTTAGTGCGTCCATTTCTAAAGCATTTATTTCAAAATACGGTTCATTAACTATTTCAAACAATAAATTTTCAGAATAATCTTTAAAACGATTACTTATTTGTGTCCAAATAGATTTGAATTTATCAAGGTCAGCAGCCCTTTTTGCTGAGGATGGAGAAGTATACTGTGTATTTGAATCTGAAAAAGTATATAAAAAATCAGATTTTAATTGTGCCCCATGAAAATCAATAATCGTAATAAGTCCTTGGTTAAGTGACCAATTAACAATTTCTTCAATTCTATTTAAATAATTTTGATCTACAACATAATCATCAATTGTTCCATTATAATCATCAGAAGTGTTTGCATCAATAGAATATTGAGTTGTAGTTCCACTAGTTCTATCTCCATAGAAATCCATTGGAATTCTCACATTGGTAAATCCAGCATTTTTAACATCTATAAAATATTGTTCATAAACTACTGGAGCCCAATTACCCTCTACTGGAGCACTAAAGGTATTTCCAAGGTTGATACCTCTCCCCATTCTTTCAACCATAGTATAAGGGTCAGTTTGACACTTTACATTAGTTGTTGAAATAGATAATAATATAATTAGTATGGTAAGAAACTTCATTTTATTTTTAAATTATTGTTATCTAATAAAAGATTAGAAAATTATTTTCTTGTTTGTTGTTCCTGTTTGTGTGCCTAGTTTTATAATGTAAACTCCATTGGGAAGTGTAGGTAATGAAATATCATTTACACCCATTCCTTCAAATGAAGTTCTCATCATTTGTTTTCCAAGAATATTGTATATCTGAATACTTGCTGATCCGTTTTGTACTCCTGTTACACGCAAGTTATCGTTACTTGTCTTATAAATACTTATATTGTTATGTATCTCAAGAGCATCAGTACTTAAAGTTCCTGTGGTGGTATGTAAATAAAAACTTCCAATTCCAGAAAGATCGTCCTCTAGCGAAGTGCTAAAGTTGGAATCATCATCTAACAAGGTAAAACTGTTGTCTTGTTTGTCTTCAAGATAGATATTTATTCCTTCAGGAAAGTTATTTGTTGATGCATCTATCGTTACAACTGTTCCTGATACAGCATTAATTCCAACAGGAATAATCATGTTTTCATAGTTGTTAGTTGGCAAGGATTGTAACTGATAATTCTTTCCTTCACTATCAGAAACTAAATGAGTGAAGATAGCTAGTGGATTAGAAACCCCATTAAATAATTCTCCTTCATAACCTACATCAAAACCAGTAGTCATATTTTCTATATAATAGATTTTTGCTTCTCTTACTTCTGTTTGATCAGAGATTGTTAAATAAATTTCTGGTCTAATTTCAGTTCTTTGAAAGGTGCCTCCACTGCTAGCTTGGTTAGATTCAGCAAAATTAAAGGTCCCACCAGCGGCATTTGCTTTCACAAAAAATCCTTGAGCAGGAGCGATTACCATAGCATCTGCTATTGTTTTTACTTCATAAGCGCCACTAGCACCTGAAGCTTGATTCCAGACCCACAGCGTTTGGGTTTCAGAAATAGCAGCTTGATTCAAAAAAGTAGCACTAGCTATGAGAGACGTATAAGGATTTCCTAAAAGATTAAAACGATTTCCAGCAGAAGAGAGAACAACATCAACTCCAGCATCATTAGTATTCATTGATCCTGTAAAAGAAACATCTCCTGTAGACGTTCTTTTAACAGAATACCCTGTTCCAGTAGAAAAACTAGTAGTTTCCCCTGCCTGCATATAATCCCAAGAATCATCATTGGCAGTATAGAGAGCTATCCCTCTATTATTTCCAGTTCCTAAAGCAATTCCATTGGCAGCCACATAGTAATCATCATAAGTTTCACCTGCAACAGGAGAGGAAACCAAATACCAGTTGTTAGTTAATAAATTTCTGTTGTAACTGATGCTTCCTGAAAATGTTGATTGTGCTTTAAGAGAACTACCTGAAGCCATTTTTACTGAATTAACAGTAACTGCTGAAGAAGTTGTAGGGTAATATGTTAAACTATTTGGAATTAAAATATCTGATGTAGACACAGGTATCCCATCACTCCAATTGGATGCTGTATCCCAATCAATATCTGTATTTCCAGACCATATTGTTGAAAATAGTAAAGCATTCTTTATATCTTCAACCCATATCCCAGAAATTGAATTCGTTGTATCCAGATTATCTGTTCTTAAATGAATCGCTTTATTCGATTTATTTCCTGCATCCCAAGCTGAAAATGAAAATCCTCTGTTAATTGCCTGTTCAGCTATATATCTATGGTATTCTACTCTGCTAGTATTTATTGGGCCTCCATTTAATCCATAAATACCAGTCTTATAATTCAATCCGTTTTCATTATCTGCTCCAAATTCACCTAAAGTTACAGGGATATTTTTAGAGTTTGACCAATTTTTAACAGCATCAAAATGAGCATCAACTGAATTTTTATCTGCATTGGTACCCCAATTAAAATCATTATTGTTTACAGTTGATGAGCTTGTAAAGCTAAATGGTTGGTAATAATGAAAAGAAGCAATTAAGTAGTTATCACTTTCAATGACCGCATCACTAATCTGTTGAGGAGCATTTTGAGAATTTTGCCCACCTCCAGTAATAATTACATTTCTAGTAGCATTACTTCCTCCAGAGGCCCTTATAATTGCTAAGATATCAGTATTAAGTGTATCCATTTCTAACTTGCTCATATGAAAATAAGGCTCGTTAATGATTTCAAACAATAAATTTTCAGAATAACCTTTAAAACGATTACTTATTTGTGTCCAAATAGATTTGAATTTATCTAAATCGGCAGCTCTTTTTGCTGAGGTTGGATCTGTTTGGGAGTTTGAATTTGAGAAAGTATATATAAACTCAGATTTTAACTGAGTTCCATGAAAATCTATAATCGTAACTAAATCTTGATTCAAAGACCAGTTAACAACCTCTTCAATTCTATTTAAATATAGCTCATTTACAACATAATCGGATGTATCCCCCATATATTGAGATGATGTACCTTCTTCTGATGAATAATTCGAAGTACTCCCTTCCGTTCGGTTACCATAGAAGTCCATTGGTATTCTTACATTGGTAAAACCGGCCTGCTTAACATCAATAAAGTACTGTTCATAAACTACTGGTGCCCAATTACCCTCTACTGGAGCACTAAAGGTATTGCCAAGATTGATACCTCTCCCCATTCTTTCAACCATAGTATAAGGGTCAGTTTGACCCTTTACATTAGTTATTGAAATAGAAATTAATAGTATTAGTATGTTGAAAAACCTCATGATTTTTAAAATTTAAAAAAGGTTAAACCTTAATAGGTTTAACCTTATAAATATTATTTCATCTAATTAAAGAATAGAAAATTATTTTTTATTGTTTTTTTGCCACTCTCTATGTAGTTTGTTAATCATATTAACTTCTTTCATAGAAAATTTCTCTGAAAAATTTTTTTTAGTTTCATTAAAAGATGCCTTATAAATTTTCTGCTTTTCTTCGCTTGAAAGATCCTTACCTCTTATGCTTTTTCTATTTGAAACATATTTTTCTGATAAAATAGTGTAAATATCTTTCTTTTGATCTGCATTAAGATTCATTTCAGCGGTAATATATTCTGATACTGCTGTTGCTTTTTTTGCTATCTGTGTAGGTATTTTCTGAGCAAAGCTCACAAAACTTGAACCTAAAAATAAAATTAGTATAATTTTTTTCATCTTCTCGTATTATTATTTTTTTATGAAACGTTTTGTAGAAATAACACCGTTTTCTTGGTTGATTTTAAGAATATAGATTCCTGCTTTTAAACTAGAAGTGTCTAATGTATTGGAGTTCGCCTCTTGATTAATCATTACTTGCCCTAAAAGGTTTATTGCTTTAATACCTTGTATTCTTAGAGGTGAATCTATTGTAATTAATCCACTTGATGGATTAGGATACAATTTAACACTTATTAGATTTACACTAGTAGTGCTCAACGATTCTGATGAAAATATTATTTCTTCAATAACAATTGTACCAGTAGAAGGGATAGGAGCACCACCGGCAGGATTTAATTCAACAATTTGAAGTGACCAAGTTGGTTGAACCCCAGTCCAGTTTGTAAAGATAGGGTTACCCTCTGTATTTGTTCCTTCGTTTAAATTAATGTCATAAACCTGAGAACTAGAATCATTAGCTAAGATATCTATTCCTGTAAATTGATTGCCTCCTTCTGGAGCAACAAAATTAAGACGATCTTTTGAAGAATTATTTCTGAGAGTTATCCGACAATATTTATAAGTATCTGCATTAACATTATAATAACCTGCTTGTTGTTCAAATTTTGGATATGGGCTTTGATCATTCATATCTAATTCAATTTCACCACTTGTAGGTTGAGTCAAGGAAATGCCATTAGCACCGACAAAACCCTCTGAATCTGATGTATCATCAAATGAGTAAGTGGTTCTTTCGGTAGATGGCAAGTCTGAAAGGAAACTAACTTTTTGAATAATAACATTACCATCTGTGGCACTATTTAATGTTAAAGGTCCATTAGCTGGATTTGCGGTTACAAACTGAATCCAAATATGGTCCATATCCATATCTGCATCATCATTTGTAGCGGCATTGTAATTTGTCCATTGGGCATTTGTCAAATCAAGGGTATAACTTTCAGAACCTGTGTTAGGAAGGATATCAATAGCTGTATAACGTGTATGAGCTCCACCTGCATTAGTTGGGTCAGTCCCGTCACCACCTCTAAAATGAAGTATTCTTACCCTTGTTAACTCATTAGAATTATTAATTAATTTAACTTCTACATATTTTTGAATACTGGCATCTATATTTGCATTAAGATGTTTAATTCTTGGTTTTCTATTGGTAAGTCCAGTACCATCCCAATCTATGGCAAGACCTTCAGAGACGATTGTAGCCGAGCCTATATTTCCTCCGCCTTCAACCCAACCTAATAAATTTTGATCTGTTTCAAAATCAAACACAACATCTTGGGCATAAAGTGTTATACTTAATAAAAAGGTTAGTAAACCTACAGTGTAATTTTTTTTCATAATTGTGTTGTTTTAAAATTCTTATTTACTAATTGTTAAAATCTAAAGGGGATGTTATATTTATTACTCAAAATTAATGATAAAGGTCTATTCTAAATATCAAGTATGAGTAAAAATCTATAACTTTTGAAGCAATAGAACTGAAAAATTCTTTTAAAACTATAATATATTTTTAGTGTAATTTTTTAAATCCTAATTTGTACTGCTTTTTAATAGTAGGGTTTCCTTTTAAATAAGATAAGGATTTAAGAAATAAATCTGTTTCAAAAGTGGT